>ERZ869983.83-NODE-83-length-30797-cov-6.609473_pt1 | contig 30797 bp, 53 predicted proteins | sample MGYA00521106_ERZ869983 | MGnify/ENA primary metagenome ERZ869983 (study PRJEB32232, sample SAMN07284972) | human gut metagenome | biome: human-associated habitat; material: feces | host: Homo sapiens | place: Tanzania | collected 2014-04-05 ...
TATATATATTAGTAAACTCTAGGGACTTAGAATCTATGGAGGGATTTTATTAATTAACATACAGTAATGTACTGGTAATCTATGATTGATATATCTATAGGCTTATCAGGCATACAAAAAGCCAGACCTTTCGGCATCTGATCCGGCGTGATCTGGCTGTGTAAATTCGTCTGTATTCTTTTCGCGACTGGTTCCAACTATCCCTCCATGAGTTCCTCGCCCCTGTCGTTGATTCCAGAATATTCTACTACGCCCCGGAAGTCAAGCAGAAAAAAATAAAAAATTCTTCTTGACAACTTCCGGCATCCTGTGATATATCTGTTATAACAGCTTCGGCGGTGGGCTGTATGGGCGTATAGAATGCGCTATCCTTCCACACATCGCCAAAAGGAAGACATGATAAAAGCCCTCTGGTTGATTCCAAAGGGCTTGTTTTTTTAATCGGCAAACTGTTCAAGGAACTCGTTCACATCTTCGAGTGTTCCGCATTCTACTCTTTCGCCGTTCGGGTTGTCACTTCTGTAAAACGTCACGTTCGTGTCCTTCCAGAACGTGAAACTGCTGTTGCTATATACTGCGAATGCTTTTTTCGTCAATTCACTTTCGCTAAATTCGTATTTTTTCATTTGTTCTTTCCCTTCCTCATTCCAAAGTGTTCATTTCTTCTTCTCCCCAGCACTCATATATTTTATTCACTGGTTCGTCGTCCCACGCAATAGTACGAACTTTTTGACCGTTTTCGATAAGTGTTAGGTATTTTTTGCTGTTGATTTCTTCAAACGTCACTCCGTCTTTTAATTTTCCTTTAGAATCCGCAAAGAATCCAACAATATTGGAAAGTAACACATAGTACTTGCCAAGTAGAACAGTTCTGTTGATTTCGTGCCAATAGCGCAACTTGTTCAGCACCTTCAAATCTTCTTCTGTCAGAGCGTCGTATGTATCAATTGCGCGGTGTTCTGGAATGTTTAATTTTACTTTTAAAATCTCGAATCGTTGGGTGAGGTGTCTGTATTCTTTTTCCCATTCTGTCTGGGGTTCTTTGCGTTCAGCGTCGTCATACGCTACCAACATCTTACCGTGACAACTTATATAGATTTTCTCATCCTCTGGTTTTTCCAGATAATTCTGGATTCTTTTCACCAATACTCTTGCGATCTCGATATAATAATTATACTCCAATGCTTCGAAAAATTCCCTTTTCTTTTCTGGTGGAATAGGATATTCTTCATCGTCGTCTTCTTCCTCTTCGTCGTCAACCACGCGGTCTGGATATGCTTCGCAAAGATAGTTTTTTTCTAGTTCTGCCGTGAACCGTTCTTGTCTGTCTTTTATTTCTCTTTTGTAATCGCCAAAATCAAAAAGAAATTCGTCTTCCCAAAAACGTTTAACTTCCGTCAGCGAAATATCAAAAGACGTTGTGTATCCGTAATCGTGCGGAGATATGAGCCAGTAAATAGTTTTAATCTCAGAGGTTTTTTTGATAAGTTCAACCTCTTTCAAAAACTCCTTGGTTATTTTTATAACCATCATTCGTTTTTCTCCCTTGACATTATATGTACGCCTGCCAGTTGTTACTCCGGTTTTTTCTTTGGATTTCTAATATCTTGTCATAGCTGTACCATGTACCTCTATGCTGATACGCGCACCCTTTAAGGCATCCATGTTCGACGTCCACAAAAAGCTCTGCTATTCTGTCCTCGTTTCCAAAATCATCCACCGGGAGCAAGTCTTTTCTCACTCGTATCTTCTGAGATTTTCCATAGACAGTAAAATTTTCAATCTGGTATGTTTCTTTCAGTTCAGAGATAACATAACCGCTTTGATTGTCAACGTTTAATTTGCCTTCGAAACTTCTATAAATTTCCTGCATGTTCTTCTCTCCTTTTCTCTGTGAAGTTTTTAGTTGCTTTCTTTAACTGCCTTTATTATAACATTTATTAAACTATGCGTCAAGTATTTTATTAAACTATTCTATCTTTTTTTCATTCTTTCCAATTCTTTCTGTATGCAGTCCAGTACAAACGCCGACATCTTTACACCTTTTAACTCGGCGGCTCTTTTGACATCTTCTTTGGTTCCCTTTGGTGCCATTACAGTAATGCGATCATAATTATCTTTCTGGTACTGTGCTATATATGATAGTTCTTTTTCTTTCTCTTTAAATGCCATTTATCAGCCCTCCCATTATTGGTTTTGTTTCATTATATCATTTATTAAACTATGCGTCAATTATATAGCGACATTTTGACTATTATTTTTTTCTCTTCCTATTATAAGGAATTAAAAAATATAGAAATAAAAAATATTTGTTTTTTATTAAACTATGCTATTGACTTTGTTATTAAACTATGCTAGTATAATACCAACAAGCAACCCGGACACAGAGCCGGGAGAAAGAGAGGAAAAAAGAATGACATTAGAAAAACTCATATTTATAGACCTGGTTAATGATTCTACTTTAATCATCGTAAGAGACGGAAACTTTAATGTTTTGGCGTCTGGGATGTGGTATCACGAGGATGTTCTGGAATATGCAGACGCTAAGATTGAATCATTCACATATGAATGCGACAACAGAATATATATTGACATATTATGAGCAGGAGGACAACAAACATGACAAGAGAAGAAAGATTAATCTTTGAACAAATCGTATTTGCATACTTGATCGGCGAGCTTGAGTGGTCGCCGATCAGAGCCAGGGCGAAGGTCGAGTCAATGACAGACGAAGAACTCGACAAATTCGTAAGCTAGACTTTCCGGCGGCGGTCAAGCCGTGGCGTTTCAATTCGCACCGCCGGACTTAAAAAATAAAAAAGGGAGATATTACAAATGATGACAGTAAGCGAGATGGGATTCATGGCTACACAGTACAAAAGATTTGGAAGCATCACAGAAAGCGAAGTAATTGACGCATTCATTGATGAAGCGGTAGAGGTCACTATTGATATGCTCAGCGATTACAATGAATTTCTGAGTGAGAACGGGTTCGAAACATTTTTCCCGATGGAAGAACTCAACGACGTTCTGGCAGGTCTCACACCTATGGAGATTGTACAGAAAACCTACTTCGGAAACTTCAACTATTCAGACGAATACTGTGCTTATAACGGTTATAATAATATTGATAGTTTTTCAGAATATCAGCTCGTCAAGGAGATGAAAGAAAATCGCGAGTTTCTCCGCTAGTATGTGAAAGGAAATGAACTTATTTCTGACGAAGAAATGAAAGAAGCTATTAAGTACGGCGGCAAATTCTTAGCTATGGGATTTTAAGGAGGGCGTAAACATGGCAGATCACGAAAGAGTAACTAAAATGACCCACTCCCTTTCCAAACTGTTCCCGGAACTGGCGAACGAATTCGAAAAAGAAAAATGGTACTATGAACACGAATACAGTAGTTTCTCCGACTGGGAGAAAGCTATGGATAAAATTATTGATAGCGTGGCTTAAGGAGGGTGCAAAATGACAATTAAAGAAATCAGAACCGAGCTTGTAAAGCTGGAAGAACTGGAACAAATCGCGGATGCAGCAGAAGCAGAGTATAGCAAGTTCCCAGAGGACGAAGAAAAAGAACGGGCTTTTGACGAAGCCTATCAAAAACAATATGATTGTTTTATGAGGATTTCTACGGCAATCGTACAATTAACCAACGGTCAAATCAATATCGCAAGCGCCCGGGCTATTGTTTCCGGCAAGCGTGATCGGTTAAAAGCGATATTGTCAAAGACAGCTTAACAGGTCGGACAGCGTACTGGGGAGCATCGCCCCGGCGACCCTTTAAAATAAAATCAAAGGAGAACAAAAGCATGAAAAATTATACTGTAATCACATCAAAAGAGACCGTGACCGGCTTGAACTGGGCCATTGACGCAAAAACACCACTTTCGGAAGAAGACAGAGATTTTATAAAAAACTTTTCTCCGTCAATATATTGGGCGAATATTGACTGCTGCTATTGGGCATACGATAAAAAGCTACCTTCCGGTCGATATCTTGAAAATATGAGCTTTTCGGAAGACTTGGAAACCATAAAAGCATTAGTTTTATAGTCTCAGGCGTAACGGTTCCTGCCGGGTTCGATTCCCGACACGCCTTTATTTTATAACCCGGCTCCCATGGGTAGAGGGAAGAAAGAAATATATGTGGAATGTATACGAAGTAAAAGGTGATCAGAAATGGTTTTTTAAGTGTCTTGGTAACGATAAATTTACCGCTGAAGTACTTTTTGACCATTTGCGAGTTGACTGGTCAAACGGTCATCATTTAACAACACTGGTTTTGATTTTTGAGGAGGAATAAAAAATGATCACAATCAGCAAAGCCACGCAAAAGCAGACAATCACGGCTTTTTATAGCCGTGATTTTTCCGTAGTCGATGCCGTAAACGTAACAGCAGAACAGGAAGCGAGAAAAGTATTTGATGCAGTCGCGTCCGGCTCCGTGCCGCTGGTCTGGTACGACCTGCCACCGGTACGGTGTCAGTCTGGTGCTGTGTCGTTCTTGCGGTACATCCTGACCAGATCGACCAAGGAAGAAAACTGTTTGCAGCTGACCTGCATCGAGATCAAGAACGGCGTTGAGATTCCGACATCTGACCATCAATATAACATCTCTGACGGCTTTCCTGAGTTCTTCCGGGATTTGCCGCGGATCGCGAATATTAATTTCTTAGAGTAGCTTGCGCTGCTCTTTTCCTCGTGCCCTGCATCCGCTCCGGGCGGCGTTGGTTCGTGACCTGTGCCGGGATTCAACTTGTAAGCGTTCCTTACAGGTTGGCTTGTGCCTTGACAACTGCATACTTGTTCCTGATCGGTTTCGCAGCACTTGACGCGCCAGCGTGTCTGATGGTATGCTTATGTTGTATGTACGGTTGTCGTTCGTGTCTTACTGTCCGTGCTTTGCGTACACGGTCGGCGGTTATATTATTCTTGCCTAATTTGACGCGAATAGAATGACGCTGTATTTGGCTTTATAAGCCGTTGTATGTGGTTATGCATAATTTAATCATTTACGTCGATTAAAACGATTCTAGGCATATCCTGCGGCGTTACAGATACATTTCGTCATATTATGTAAGGGCAAAAGCACAGCGTAGTTCTATAAAGCCGTATTTCACTTTTAAATTGGCTTTGTATCGCAAGTCGATAAAGTCTAGCTTAACTGTATTCGGATGGATTCTAGGCGTATTCTAGCAATCAATAACAACGTATTCTGACATCATGGTATATTGTGTTTCGCTGTGATTGTTGCGTGCTTATGGTACCTAATGAGATCAGATGCCGCTTTCACGATGTGAAGTATAAAAATATCTTGATTCTGATTACTATTCCCGGAAATCATTCTGCGGTCCCGGAATCAGGGAAAAATTCAAGAAAAATCATCACAGAAAAAGGAACCTGCCAAAATGCAAGTTCCTTTTATTTGTGCATCTGGTACAATCCAATTTATAACATCTATTCTGGTGCTGTGAGTTTTGCACAATCATACTATTTTAGTCTGTTCAGTCCATCAGATTTTCCAGTCTTTCTTCGAACCTTTGTTCCATTCCCTTGCCCGGCTAACTTTCGTTCTCTCTCCTGCTGTTTCTTAGTCTGTGACTTCTTTCTAACATATGCGTCGGTATTATATCCCCTTGTATTTGCCCTCCTTGTCCCTGATCTTCTGGCTTCTGGTTTTGAAATTGATAATTTCCACGTCTGTTTCCAGTTCTGGCGGTATCTTTCCGACAATAATAACTCTGAGTGGTTGCAACCGTCTTTCCATTTCCTTGAAACCTACACAGAATTCCTCTCTGGATGCCTTAGACTTTACTCTGCCATTTGTGCAGCACGCTACGGTGCTTCTCTGTGGCATTCCGTCAAACGCCCAGTTAAAACAGTATTCCGGCGGTATGTTCACGTTTGGTATTACCCTGATACCATTCATACTGAGATAATGAGACAATGCATGATTACGATATTTCTGCCAGATATTCATAGCAAATGGCATCCCGTTCTGTCCTACAGACATGGAAAAGTCCGGTCCGATCACACTGTGAAAACACTTGAGGTGTTCCAGGTATCTATCCGGGTTATTCCAGATCTTTTCGAATTCGCAGTCGTGGATGTAGAAATTCACTGTCAGTTTGCGGTGATTCTTGATCTTTGGACTGAAACTGTCCTTGAAATCTACAGTATCTTCGCCCGGTCGGCCTGTGTATCTATCCAACATTGGAATTTGATACAGTCCGTCCAACTCTGCTCCTGTAATCATATACTCTCGCATTACATCATATGCGGTATGGATATTCATTCTTTTTCACTCCTTTCTGTTTAATCTCGCTCCTTCTTCTTCATCCTGTGTTAATTATAATGCAAAACGATAACTGTATTTTATCTCCTGTTCATGCCCTATAGAGGTGCCACTTTTCCTGTAAAATATAGTGTTTCGTTCGGGAAACATATTTAAAAAAATGTTATCTGAACAACGCAATTTTTTTTTAATCTCTAAAGGCATTTCTGTTGTGATTCCGTTCTTTAGATAAAATACAAGTCTTGCTTCTTTCTCGTCTATTCTGCCCTCAATCGGATAAACGACAATTTTATCCAAAAAGGTTTCCAGAACAGGTCTTGTAATATCTTCCGGTGTGATCCCGTCAAGTTCCTTGACTGATTTCGCAATCATCCTGATGTTTTTCTCAATGGGGATCACGCTTTTCTCTGCGCTCCTGAGCTGTGCAATCCGATCTTTGCACTTCTTAATCTGTTCCTCAATGCTCTTATTTTTCTCAAGGAAAACAGAGTCGCTGATTGCTCCGTCAAGATTGTACTCCAAGAGTTTATCGCTCTTTCGCTCTGCAATGCTGATCTGCTTCTCTAGTTGGCTAATCTCCGAAGATGCATCCGTCTGGCTGGTAACAGCGTGATAGATGCTTATAAATTCTTCTGCAATGCGATCTATGTCGCCAGATGATTCACATATCAGCTTTGCGAGCGTTTCTCGCAACTCCCGGTCATCCACGTAAAAAGAATCGCAACTGTTCGCACCGTCCTTTATCTTCTTGCTGCACACCCACTTCACGTCTTCTCTTCCTCGGATCGTCCGCTGCTTCAACCAGTATGTTGCTCCGTCGTTTCCGCAAAAGATGAGACCAGTAAAAAGATTGTCAGCCTTTTTTATTGATGTTCGCCTACTTTTGACGATCTCCCCGCGCTTTCTCAGATATTCATTCGCCTTTTCCCATGTTTCATCATCAATGATCTGTGGAACCCGGCTCCCATCATCCTTGAACATCACCCATTCAGATTCCGGGAGGAACTCTTGTCTTTTGGTGAACATATCAACAATCTTGACTTTCCCGCCAGCATACACACCTTTGTACTTGGGATTCTTGATAATATGCTGTATGACTCCTCGGTTGATTTTTCCACCTTTATAATTGCGGTATCCCATTTCGTACAGCTTATCTTCTAAGCGCGGCGTGCTCCATTCGCCGGAGGCATAGTCCCGAAAGATCATCCGAACCATTTCTGCTTCTGCTTCATTTATTGTGAGTCTGCCATCTTTCTTGTCATATCCATACAATCTGGAATTTCCAAGAACAACACCATTTTTGATTGACTGTTTATGCCCAAACTTGATGCGGTTCGACAGCTTTCTTACTTCATCCTGCGCTACCCCTGCCATAATGGTAAGACGAAGCTCACTGTCTTCATCAATCGTATTAATATTGTCGTTCTGGAACCACACGCACACACCCCAAGAAAGCATCTGTCGAGTGTACTGGATACTGTCCAGCGTATTTCTGGCAAAACGGGTAATTTCCTTGGTAATCAGCATATCAAATTTACCGTTCTGAGCATCATCGAGCATTTCCTTGAACCTCTGGCGGTGTTTTGTCTGTATGCCAGATATACCGTTATCAACATATCCTTTGACAAATGTCCAGTTCTTATGAGTTTTTATAAAATCCCCATAATACTGCACCTGATGTTCAATAGACACCTGCTGATCGTCGGATTCTGTACTTACTCGCGCGTAAAAAGCAACCCTCAGAGGTAAGTCATGTATGGAACAGGTTCTTAATTTTTCCCTCGTATGATAGATATTCATAATATTCTCCCTTTCAAAAGGAGCGAGATCATTTGTATTATACATCTTCAAACAATCTCGCTCAACACATTTTTAACATTTATTTATCTGCATGATAATTTTATTGTACACTTCCTGCGTAATCAGACCGGATTCGTACATTTTTTTATTGATTATCAGCATAATTGCTTTGTTCATCATATTCCCACCTCTATTTCACAAAATCATATATATTCATTTGTCCTTTAAGTTCTTCTTCATGTTCTTTTGTGAAAAATTTGCAGGCAACAGAGTTCGGATTCCACGGAGCATCCAGTTCATAGTTTCGGCATTTTCCATACTTCTTCCCCGGAATATAGTCCGCACACTCTGAACAGTTATGTTGCCAACTGGTTCATCCTGATCTTCGGTACATCTCACTGACTTTTCTCATTTTTCACTTCCTCCCAGTCGCAAGGACAACTTGCGAAGTCAGATTTACAATCTTTCTGGAATGCACAAAGGTCACATTTGTCCATTGTTTTCGCATATTGTATCATCACATTCCGAGCTTCTTTTGCCAACTCCGGGGTAATGTCTAACTTTTTACTTTCTTTCATGTTTTCTTTCTCCGGCCTCGCTTTCTTGGTTCAAACCGCCCTTTCTTAATGCAATCTCGCGGATCGCATTTTCGGCTATGCTTTTCTTCCAAAATATAATTGCAAGTAGCTGTTGCGTAAAATGTAGTGCTTTTCCTGTTCTTGGAAAAATATTTGCACTTATCACACTGTTGTTTCTTTAAGTTCGTTATTTCCTGCTCTGTTAAAAACTGCCATGGTTTTCTCATCATTTTCCTTTCTGTATGGCTGCAATCATATTTTTCTTTCGCTCCTCTGCGATATGTTCCCTCACGGATTCTTCCGGGAACGGGATTTCTAACGACCGTTCCAGAATTCTATTCGTGATACGCTCATCATATGGAAGCCTGGAAATACAGTAATTGCTTGTGAAAATTGTGATTTTCCGATTTGTATAACGCTCATTGATAATTTCGTAGAAGCGATCATTGATCCAATCTTTCATTGAAGTTGCGCCAAAATCATCAATGATGAGAATTCCTACTTTCGACAGATCATCAATAAGTTTCTGCTCGTTCCCGTTCATTCTGTCCCATGTCGCCTTGATCTCGCTCAGAATTTTCAATGCAGTTGTGAATTTTGCAATGATTCCATAATTCTTCGCAATCTCATTTGCCAGAACACACGCCGCCAGAGTTTTTCCTGAGCCTTTGGAATCGGAATAAAGATACAGCCCCATTCCTGTTTCCTGCATTTCGCTCAATGCATCATACCATCCCTTAACCAATTTTCCAGCCTGAGAGAATACTTTCTTACTCTCTCCGCTCTGATATACGCTGCTCCTTAGGTTATCCCACCCACATTCCCGGTACATTTCTGGAATTTCAGCAAACTTCAATTGCTCCTGCAAGATTCGTTTCTTCCTGATACCGCAAGGGCATTCTTTGGTAATCCACCGCCCGTCCTCGTCTTTCCAGAAGATATAGCCCTCGTTGTTACAATCCGGGCAACTATGCGAATGGAGTCTCTGAGTTGCTGCTTCCGTCCCACTGATCGAATGGGATGAGTGGTGTTGCCTGCTTTGTGGCTGCATTATTGGATTTTCCATTTCGTACCTCCTTGCTACTGTTGTCATAAAAACCGTCCAAAATTTTAGGGAAATATGTCGGCGTAATAAACCAATCGAACTTGACAATGAAGTCTGTTTTCTTTCCCAGTAAGAAATCACTTTCGCGGATTTTACTGATTGCTTTAATCACATCATTAATTCCATATTCCCGGATTCTTGCCTGTAACATTTTATACCGCTTTGCAGATGATTTCATTCTGGTAACGGGTGCGATGCCGACATCCTGTAACTTGTTCCATTCTTCAACTGCCCGTTTGATGTCTGTTTTCTGGATAGTATCTTTTGAAACTGAAATATCCTCCGATTCTTTTCTTACCATTTTCAGCTCAATTCCGGGAACCTTTGGAAATTTTATTGAAACTTCTTCTTTCCCTTCCATCTGGTTCAAAAACCACTGGAATACAGAAGCTATCGCTGTTTCTGTGACTTCTTCGGTATCGCCTACCCACTCTTCACTGTCTACGTTCATATTACCGTAATAGATACGGTTTGTAGTAGGGCTTACGCCCATTTTCTTTTTTATGTTGCCTTTCATTTTCCATTTCCTCCCCAGTCAAGTTTTTGTCCGCACTTATCGCAATACCGCCCCTTAGATTTCAATTTCAGTCGCCTGCCACATGTGGGGCAGACAATAATATTACAATTCTCATATGCACGACTGGCGGTATCATCAAGTTTGGTTTTGTTAATCGGCTTCTTTGGCACCTGCTTCTCTAAGGCATCAACAGCCACTTCCAAGGCATTTTTATAATCTTCAAGTTCTGGCTTATATACAGCAATTATAGCAATGCGAGACTGTAAAAACTCAACAGCTTCTTTTACGTCCATAGTCTGCCCCTCTTTCTTCCCATTCTCCGCAATAGTCATTAATATCTGCCTGTCGCAAAAATCCCTCGGATTTCTGATTTTTACAGATAAAATAGTCTGTTTTCGAATGATGAAACATGTATTTGCAAGTGCCGCAGCACTCAATACATTCTTTCTCCATAATACCCTCCTAAATTCCCGCCAGCCAGTTCAAGGTGCATCCGAACTTCTGGCAAATCTGTATCGCCATCTCAAATGGTATTCCACTATTATTCTTCTCCCAGTTCATCACGGTTCTGTCAGCTACACCCAGTTCGGAACCGAATGCTTTCAGGCTCATCTTATTTGCACGGCGCACTCTTTTGATTCTTTCACCTATTGTCATTTTCAATTCTCCTATATATTATTCTTTTCATCTAATACTGCTTTCTCGACAGTTTTCAGATAATCAATTTGTCTCTGGATGTAAGGATCAGTTTCTTTCCCGCCGGACGCAAGCCAGTCTGAGATTCTACTTTTGACATCCTGCAAGACCGGTATAGGAATCAGCTTAGTGTTTATGGTTTTCAGTACTTTAATCATTGGCTTACCTCTCTTTTAACCTCTTTGTTACTTTTCTATAATCTCTGTTCGCAGACCGAAACATCATTAGGAGAATTTCGGATACAGGTCTTTCCCTGTTCTTGCGCTTTGCTTTCTTGACGCACATAAGCTCATTCTCTTCGGGAATATATATTCCCACATAGTATGGAATTTCTATAGATACCGTCGCACACACGTCTGCTGGCATAACCAAGTAATTATAATCGCCTATAAAATTCAACCCATGTCCAGACTTGAAATCTTCAACAGATGACTTAATTTCATAGCAATAGCAATCACCTTTTTCTATTCCAGAAACACTGTTATTTACCGGAACAAATTTCATATAATCTACTCTAACTGCATGATTCGTAGAGTAGTCAAACGTAACCTCTTTCGCCCAATAAATGCGAGGGTCATTATGAGGGTTGATTTTCTTTTCAACCATAGCTGATAATTTTGCTGTAATCTCAGGTCTTGTCATTATCCATCTCCTCCAGCTTCTTCTCAGCTTCTTCACAGGTGAGAAACCATGTTTTTCCGTATTCTACGTCAACGCAAATAACGTTCGGGGCGTGAATGCTGTCTTTATCACATTGCACAAACCATCCTCTTTGTGAAAATACAATGCTGTAAACTTTTTGATGATATACTCTGTTATTTGCTTTATATCCATTCAGAACATTTAAATCATAATTCGCTTTGCTCGGAATCTTATAAATATCATCACCAATTGCAACTGGCAATCTCACAAGCAAGCCCTGTTCTTCTGCATCTTCATAGTCGCAAAGTTTTTCAATAGCTTTACCAACTGGGCACTCCCAGCAACCAGATGTATAGTTATCGCAAAAACATTTGCAAGCTATATCACCGACTTCTGTCAAAAGAGTATTTTCGTCCTCTATCCTCTGCGTTAATCTCTCCATCTACTTCACCTCTCCTTTTTATATCCTTGTCCGCACCGGAAGCCACAAGTTCTTGTGCATCCAATACAGCATTGCTCCGTGCACGGCTCTATATTCTCGCCCTCTTGTATCGCATCCAATATCAGGCTTTTTGCTTCAAACATTCGCTCACATCCAGTATCTCTCATGTACTCACAGGCATATTCATTGATTTTTCTGCCCTCGGATTCCGCTATACAGGCATCACATCCAATAGATTCCTTGAGAGCACACATTATATATCCGTCCTGAAAAATACTTATATTTGCCCTGACACACCATTCTACAGTCTGACCTTCGTATTTTACATAATGTTTGCATTTCCGCTCAGGATAAAATGTACCGCCTCTGCACCAATGTTCCTGCTCTCCGGGCTTCTTCCAGTCGCTCCACAATGTTCGTGGTGTCTGGTCTGGAAATAATTTGTAAAACGGTTTTACCTTTGCTCGGTGATCGTCCCAACAGTCTCCATAAGGACATCTGGAAGACCACCAGTACAGGCAGTTTTTACAATAACATTCTTCACATCCCATTGCTATTTTAGGGCGTTCCCGATTCTCCATCCATTCAAAGATTGTTATCTGACCGTTCATTATTCTCCTGTAATCTCATTAAAGCAATCGATCCATCCATTTTCATATCCTTTTGCATACCCCAATTCATAACCATCTGCAACCTTCGGAGTCTTGTTCTTCCCTGGAAATGGTTTCAGTGGACACCAATCAGGCTTTACTTCACTTTCAAAATCGAAATATTCTTCATTTATCACTACTTCCCCGTCTACAAAATACATCTCTAACTCACAATACCCGCAGTCTGTATCGTTGCCATTCGTGCAACTAAACGGGCATTCATAACAGTTTTTCGGTGTATCCATTACTAATGCTGATTTGTTCATTCAACTCCACCACCTTTCACGATTTCAACTGTCCTGCTCAGCCCAGCATTTTATTTTGGTGGAATATCTTCCAATCATGAGCGAGCCTGTACCATCTTCGACATAGATATCCTCACTATCCTTTTCAGGAAACGCTGATACTGTGCAAATATTGTCGAAATTTACAATCATTCTTTTATCCTGACTTCTGATTAACATTTTGCATCCTCCTAATTTCCAACGATTTCAACATGGTTATCCATGCAAAATCTGTATGCTTCTTCTCTTAACCGTTTCATTTTAACGGAAATAACTTCTTTCGCCTTACTGACCGCTTCGTTGAAATCCTCTGTGTCAAGATCACAATTATCAATATCCAGCGAATGGCAATCGAGGAAAAGTGTATCGCCGCACCCTACAAATTTATGAATGCAGATTTTCAATGAGTTGTCTTTTAACCAGAAAATACTGGCATCTTTCAGTTTTTCTTTATTTTTGGCATTGCTTTTAAATTTCATTTTCGATTACTCCTTTTGCATTTTTCTCTTTATTAAATGAAAAATTGTCATTCTTGCAAAAAACACATTCAGTATGGCACTTTTCCCACTCATCTGAATGTTCTGCGTATCCATCCGCACCATTTAAATATTTGTACGCAAGTACATTCATGCACCTTTCACAAGCTGTAGAAAAAACGGAAAGTGCTTCCTGTAATGTATAATCTCCGCTGTTTACCATAGCCATTATGATGTCCTGATTTCCGCCTCCAATGTTTGTATGAAAATCAATAAGCGGTGTAATTTCATTTCCATAATCCCACTTTCTTCCCCAAGGTTGCCACCACTTTCTCTCTTGGCTGCATCCACAAGCCATACAAGTATGTTTTTTTATGCCTCTTATCGAATTTGCATCCTTTTTCCAGTATTTCCGTTTATGCTTACATGCTTTCTTTTGAGATTTGCTATGTACCGTATAAATGCTTTCCGTTATTTGCAATGGAAAACAAGAATGATATGTTCTTGCCTTTTCCGGCGCTCCCCACATTAAATCTTCTTTTTGATTAATCACGTTTCCATTCTCATCTTCGTACCAAATTCCTAATTTCAATTTTGCTTTATCAATATTCATTTTCCATCCTCACTTTCCCCATGTAAGCAACTGGCACGCTATTGTGCAGCGGTACATGATTAAATAAAATCTTCAATTCTCATCTGTCCTTTGATTTCGGAGTCTTCAGATACCTTTACTTTTTCTGACTCTCTCCTCTGCTTCTTGTATTCGTTGTATTTCGCACGATACACGTAACTTCTTCCGAAAATATTCCATGCGGCTTTTACGACATTCGGCTCAAACGGTCTTATTTTTTCTAGGTCTTCAACTGCTTTGTATGATATGGGGCAACCGCAACATCCTGTTCTAGTCAATCCGTACACTTCGTAAGCATCTGAATATCTTATGCCATACCTTTCTTTGTACCATTCTTTATCTTTATCCGAAACATAATAAAGTGGCCTGAGTCTGAATTGCCCTGAAGCTGTTTCAGTAAAACATAAAGAAGTATTATCCTTTCTTGGAACTGATCTCATTCCTCCCTCATCCCGTCGTTCGCCAGTAATTATCATGTCATAGTTCTTTTGAACCTTGTGTGCTACTTTTTTCTTGCAATAATCGCAACATTTTGCACTTATTTTGAAGTCTGGCGGATATTCTCCGATAAAGTCACGCATATATTTTGATGAATTAATAACTAACTGAATGTTTGGTCTTGGTTCTCCGTCTTTATTGCAACAGCAGAGAAAATTAATTACGCTTTCGCATTTTGGATATCTTTCTCTTAATTCTTTGCGTTTTTCTGCTTTATCCTCTGCCCGATCGTATTCTTCTGCAATAGACAATGGAATGTTTTTACTTTGCCAGTCCGATAATCCACCAGACATGATTTTAGACACGAATGGGATTCCGTATTTTCTTGAAGCCTGTACAATGTTAATATCTGGTCTGCATTCCTCAATCTCTATTCCGTATTTCTGAGCGGTTGTTTTCACGTGGTCTTTTGTTGCTTGCATTTCAAGCCCTGTATTGAAAAACACATATTTCACTGGCGGCAGATTGAATATACGTCTCGCCTTTTCGATAATATCAATCATAATATCGCTGTCAGCTCCGCCAGAATACGAACACACTGCATTCGGATGCTCTTTTAAATGCTTACCTACAATACTCTGAATTGCGTTAAATTTATGCGGTGAATCAAAGTCAGCATATGCCGGTCTGTCTAAAAATACTTTGCTTACTCCCTGCTTCATCTTTATTCAACCCCTCTTAACATCAAACTCAACTTGCTATAGCAAGGACAAATCCTTGTGTGATCGTAAATATCTTCCAGCAAAACGCAATGTGGGAAAAGCTGCTTCACCTCATAGATATGTTCCTTTTCTTCCTCGCCGCGTTTAGTGCGTTTGATTCGACTTCCGACATCCAGTCCGAATGCTTTAGATACATATGCTTTTAATCCATAAGACTTCACTTTACTCATCTTAAAACCGCCTTTCTTTAAAACGTGAATATTTCCTCATCTTCATCGTCAGAATCGAAATCTTACGTTTCTTCGTAATCAATTCCTTTACTTCTTGCCATATTCTTGCCTCGTTCCACCAGCTTTGCTCTCTGTTCATCTGTCAAATTTCTTGGTGCTCTCAGTTTTATATACCCGATTGGAATGTGTGCAAAGATTGAACCGTCTTTATTTCTGGCAATGATTTTTACGTCTTCAGAACGCTCCTTTGCCATTCGTTCAACCATTCCTTTCAACCGACTTCCGTTATGTGCGGATACTTCTGCGTACTCACCGCCACGAATCCATGCGATGCTACATTCATTACAATTCTCTGCCATTATCATTCCTCGCTTTCTCCAAATCCAAATTCTTTGTTGATATCGAACGAATCAAATTCGATATTAATATCCATTAAGTCATGGCATTCTTTGTATGCCTATTCAATGCCGACTCTTTCCACGTATTCTTTCGCAGGATTTATGTTATCTAAGAATCTCTGATTAGATTTTGTAAACCCCCATGTCATTTTAATTGCGTATAAACTAATCAGAATATTTGCCACTGCAATATAATCTTCTGCTTTCCACAGCTTTTCCTGTGACTCTTTAATCAGTTCCTCACGCATTTCATCTTCCCGTTGCTTCAAATACAGTTTTAATGTTTCGATTCTTGCACCTGTCGTTTTAGAAATCTGCTCTAAACTGTAATTACTAAAATTGTATGGAATTGGAATCCGTGACTTCTCGGCTGCTTTCTGTTGTCTTCTGCGTTCTGCCCTGTTCATGCGCCCACCATCCATTTCAACTGGTTCGTAATTAGAACAAATTCTTTCAAGAGTTTTCTGTCTGATGGGGTGGATCCAGTCACAGTATTATCACCGTCATAGACAACTGCGTATTTCCCATCAATTAGCGTTGCGCTTGCAGCTGCACTCAAGGCTTCTCTTCTGGGGCATTTAATCATTTCCGAAATATCATCAGCAGTCATATCGCCAACCCATTTTTCGTTTTCATAGACACTGTATAATCTCATACTTCTGTCACCTTCTGATATTCATACCCTACAAGGCGAAATGCCCGTGGTGTATTACGATGTGCAGTTGCAATCAATCCATCAAGTTCAAGTTGCCTCATATGCCGTTGTACGGTTGCTTTTGAAACACCAAGGCTTTCGGCAATTTCTTTGAACGACGGTGCGTATCCATATTTTGTAAAATATCTGACAAGAAACAGATAGATTTCTTTTCTATTTTCCTGTCCCTCGAGATATTTTCTTTCGGTGTTATATTTACTTACCATAGTTACCTCGTTTCTTTTAACCTCTGAACTTAGACAGCGTTCATATGCCAAGAAAATCAACACAAAGTCATCTAAGTCTCAGAGGGCGTGCACATATTTAGTTGTAATTATTTGGGATTTTGTCTGCCAGAACTGGCAGTTTTATCATTTGTAAGATTCTTCGTCAAGAAGATTGTTGAATTTTTCAAGTGCCTTTATGGACACCTTATTGTTTATTTTCTCTGGTTTGATTGATACATTTAAGTGAGTATCAATGATATGTTTCAATTCTCTTGCAAGGGTTATTTTGCCTTGCTGTATACCTTGTCTGTATGTTTTGGGCGTTTTATACTGCCCTGTTACTTGTTTTCCAGTTGACTGTCCACCAGCCGTAATGTTGTACATCTGGAAACCTTTATCTGCAAAAGCCTTGATTGTTTCGATTTCTTTCTGGTCAAGTTCGCTCTTTTTACAAGTTCTGAATGTAAGTTTCCAACCAGTAGGATTGCTTTCACTGTAAAACTTATGCTTTTTAAGGCTTAATGCTATGTGGTCATATTCGCCTAAATGGCTCGCACATCTCTCACGAAGTCTGAGTGCCTGCCCACAGTATGCCCGGTTTATTCCTGCTTCATCTGTTCTGTAAAAAACATATATGCCACTAGAATCTGGAATTCTGGGACATATCTCTTGTATTCGCTTCTCTCGTTCTCGCTTCATCGCAAAAACTTTTCTGTAGTTCACATCAATGTCTTTTCTATGATCCACCCGGTATCACTCCTTTCTATCCAAATGCTACCTGTCCGTTGTTTTGCATATAAATCATCGGTGCAGCTTTGCGTTCTCCAACTTTCAAGTACGGACAATTTGCTTTCACAAGTGCTTCTGCCATAACCGGCACAACACTGTTTCCAATTCTTGCTACCTGTTTTGCAATTGGGTAACTTCTCCATTTGTAATCCCGATTAATGATGTAATCTTTCGGGAACCCTTGCATTACCTTTAATTCTTCTGGTTTTAACATTCTGAGAAAAATATCTGATATGATGTATTTCTCTCCATGAATATCAACCAGAACATTCACAAGTCCGAACCTGTCTTTTGTGGTAATGGTTCCAAGCGGTTCATTTAGCACCTGTCCGCATCCTGTTCCGTAATACTTGACCAGAAATGCAGATATTACTCCGAAGTGACCGGGTGATGTGGTTATCGTATGCAGTGGTTCATCACATCCTTGACCGATTCCAGTTTTGTAATACTTTGTGATAAATGCAGTTACAAGTCCATACCTATTCGATGTATCAATGGTCTTGATTGGCTCAGTCAGCAATTGTCCTCTAGAATCGCCTTGCCTGGTTTCTCCATGGTACTGAATAATAAATGCCAGTGCATCTTTGTTCTTCACAATGTATGGATCCGGATTATCAACGATATATTTCTTGATTCCATTTGCGATGCGTTTCTGAGTTGCTTCTGCTAGTGGTTTCGGACGGTCAAAGATGCTTTTGCCTAAGTCTGACCAATCAATGTAGTCTCCACACTGTTCGTATGGTTTCAGACCGTCTGTTCCAAAGCGATTATGCGTAGGTTTTGACCATATTATCTTCTTTCCATCTCTGCGGAATACTGCGTACCATCTTTTCCTTGTAGTCGGTGCTCCGTAATCCGCAGCTATCAGTTCTCGGCTGTCAAATTCATATCCGATATTTTTCATTGCTGAAATGAATTTCCGGTAATCTTCACCGACTCTTTCCTTGATCGGATGCCCTTTCTCGTCGAGTGGCCCCCATTGTTGAATTTCCTCTACGTTCTCCATGATAATTACATCTGGAAGAATCGCCTTCGCGTGCTTATATACAGCCCATGGAAGAATGCGAAGCCCCTGTTTTCTCGGCTGACCGCCTTTTGCTTTTGAATGGCTTGTGCAATCAGGACTAGCCCACATTAACGCTACATGTTGACTTCCAACATATTTCTGCAAGTCTACTTTGAATATATCTTCTGTCAGATGTAACGTTCCCGGATGATTCGTCTTGTGCATTAAGATGGCGTCTGGATCATGGTTAATTGCTATATCTACCTGTCTGCCAAGTGCCATCTCGATTCCAACAGATGCCCCGCCACCTCCGGCAAAGCAGTCTATAATTAGATTTTCCATCATCGCTCCTTAATTAAATGGAAGTTCGTCATCCATAATTGACGGCATATCCATGAATCCACTTGCGTCCTGTTCTGGACTTGGAACTGGTGGTTGCGATTGTTCGTCCGTCTGACTCTTCTTGCTTTCTGCAAATTCCTGTGTTGCAATAAGACAGTCGTTTGTGTAAACTTTCTTGCCATCCTTATCAGTGTAATTTCCAGTCTGCCACGAACCGGCAACTGCAATCTTCATATCTTTATGCAAGTATTTTTCAGCAAACTCGCCATTCTTTCCAAGTGCTACACAATTTATGAAGTCCGATGTGCGTTCATTATTTTTGCGATACTGGCGGTCAACTGCAAGTGTATATCTAGCAATTGTTGTATCATTTGTTCCCATTCGGATATCTGGATCTTTTACCAAACGTCCGATCAAAATTACTTTATTCATGCTTTTTCTCCTTATAAGGTTCTGGCATAGCTGGCAAAGGCATCCATGCAATTACTTCTAACTTTTCGAAACCGTCTGAAAAATATTCGCCATTCCACACTGCTCTGAAAGGAACTGTTCCTTTTTTGGTAGCGATCAAATATATGTCTCCTTTGAAACTATGATTAGGCTTAGGCTCTGACGGCAGTTTCACATCTACTGGAATCCACGCATCCGATAAGCTAGATGAACAAATCAGTTTCTCAACCTTTTCGATTGCATCATTCCAACCCTTGTTGTACCTGCAAAAGAGAGGATCTAATTCTTCTGGGTTGCTGTACCCTGACGGTTTCTTTAATTTTTCCAAGATTTTTAAGAAAATTTTCATGTTACTCTCCTTTCAAAATGGGCATAAATTCAAGTCAACCTCAAGCCCCGTCTTCGCAATCTGAACCTTTGCATATTCTCCGACAACTTCCTGAATTTCTTCCTGCATCCGGTCTGGGTCGCCCCATCCGTCAGATAAGTGGCACAGTGTTACAGTTCTCAGAGATGTAGTCTTGTTCACCCGGATGATTTCTTTCACGGTTGACAAACTGCTGTGTCCCCGGATAGAATGCTCGAACTTGAACGAACCCCTCTCTGGTGTATCATCCATATGATTACACTCGATTAGAAAATGATTAATGTTCATGTTTCTAAATGAATACGGGAAATGCATGAAGTCTGTAGCATATATAATAAGCCCCATTTCCGGGTGTGCTATAACATAGCCGAAGTTCGGTGTATCATCATGTGGAACATAGAACGGTGTCACTGCAAAACCGTTGAATTCATTGGTCAAAAGCCGTGTTCTTCGTTCCGGTAACCCTATCATTAATTCCCCGGTCATAATATTCAGATTCTCTACCGTTTCATCATTGGTATAAATCTGCACCCCGGCGTTCATTAGGTCTTTGAATGACTTCTTGTGATCGTCATGGCTATGTGTAAGCAAACACCCAACGACATTTCTTATTTTGTAGTCAATTCCCCGGAGAATCTTCTTGTAATTGCATCCGCAGTCCAGAAGAACAATCTCGCCTGTGCTTGACTGCAAAGAGTAACAATTTCCTTTGGTACTTCCTGTCGAAATTACTCGCATGAACAAATGGCATCACCTCGCTTTCTTTCCATACAATTAACACCTGTTATTTTTGTAATTCCGCTACATTTAAAGCTGAGGCGATTTCTTTAATGCTATCTCTGATTTTTCGTGGAAGAACATAGTCTCCATTTTCTAAATCCATCACCTTAGGAAGATTTTCTCTAAGAAGTTTTAATTCATATCTCCCTAAGAAAGTTAATTCCAAATTGGTTTTTCCTTCTTTTGGAAGAATGAATATCGGTTTGTTCGAAATATGTGCATACATAACCATACTCATTGCTTCTTTCGCCTGTTCTACTGTTGAGTAAACAGCCATAACTGTTCCTTTTTCACCTACCATTGGCACATATGCTCTTATGATATTCCCAGTTCTGCTTAATGATATGATTTCATAAGGAACATCAAATTCTCCATTTTGACTAATTAATCTCACTTCATTCTCCTTTCAATTTCTAAATCCATACTGTGGCACAGTTTGATGCAATTTCCATGAAGCATGTGATTCTTGCACGCTCCGTATTTTTCATTGAATTTTTCTATCGGCATCTTCCTGTTATTCACTGCCTGTACCCATCTTCGGATTTTTCTTTGTGTCTTTCTTTTCCTATCACCACGCAGCTTTCTGATGTATTTCCCATCATCAGTTATGTAATGATGGAATCCCAGGTAACATATTCCCATTCGGAACGGTACGATTTGTGATTTAGGATTTAATTCCAGTCCAAGGCTTTCGACCATCATTTGGATTACTTTAAAAAGTTCTTGTGCTTCTTCTTTTGTCTTACACAGAACATAGAAATCATCGTTGTATCTTCCGTAATACGGATTTCCAAATTCAATCGTTATCATTTGGTCTAACGAATGAAGCAGCAACAATGCATATTTCTGATTTACTTGATTTCCTAATGGCAGTCCCGGATTATCTGTGCTGTCAATAAACAAATGGTTCAACCAGACTGTAAAATCATCATCAAAGTAATAATCCAAAACATCTTTCATGATTTCATGGTCTATGCAATAAAAATATTTGTGAATATCACATTTTACAATCCAACTATCTATTCCATTTCTTTTATAGAAATCCAGCATTTGATTTCTTAACCCATCCATTGCCATGTGTTGCCCTTTTCCTTGCTGCCCGGCAGTGTTCCATTTAATCAGAATCTTTTCAAGTTTCGGTGTCAGAATGTAATCAGAAAAGCATCTCTGCACTACTTTGTCCTTAAATGCACATGATTCTATCGTTCGTTCCTTTGGTTCATGGATTTGAAATTTATTATACGGATTTATGGTGTATGTTTGGTTTTCCAACTGTTCCTTCAGAATGTGAATACCTTCAAGAGACAAGTTAGAAAACCTTGCGGTACCTGAATTAAATTTCTTGCCGCTCTTAACCTTCTTGTAAGAACGATATAAATTCTCAAAATTTGCAACAATTTCTTTATCCATTTATTTTGTTCCTTTATATTTGTCCATTGCGGAAAGGTTATGCATTTGCTTGTATCTTTTCTGATTTCAGCTTTATGCTTACTCTGTCTGCATGTGATCCATGTTGGGCGAACACCATTTTCATTGTTGTAATTGTTGTTGTTGATATTGCCCGAAGGGGAAACAACGGTATTCGCAGTGCATAACCTGTGGAATTATCTATTTCTGTCTTTTGTTCTCCATGAAATAGTCATGTACTTTATATCTTTAACCATTTGTGACCATGCTTCCATTCCGCCAGAATTGATAATTCCTAATTCATATGAAAGCTCTATAAAGTACATTAACTCATCACAATGAGTAATGGCTTTTGTTTGAAGTTCTAATCGTTCTCTTTTATAATCTTTCAGATCAGTTCGGTTGGCTTCAAATAGTGACTCATAAATTTCCAATGCTTTATTTTGCATTTTATCTACAAGTGAAAATCTGTATTTTTTCGGGTATCATCTGGCATTACTCGTAACTATTAATGTATGCTTCGCAAGCTGCTTAGCCTTTATTATTACCTTTAAATCTTCATTTGCCATCAATCACCATCTCCTGATTCAAAGATTGAAGAAGAAAAGATACAAACTGGGCGAACACCAAGATCAACGTAGTAATAGTTGAAGCCGATAAGGCCCGAAGGGGAAACAACGGTAACTGTTGTGCTGAAATCATTTACCGGTGTACTCCATGGAGTAAGCAGCCACCACCATTTATCCATATTTGGAAGTAATTTTCTGTATTTTCGGTATTCATCAACCGTCAAAAACGAAATCTTATCTTTACAATGTCCGTATTCCGTCTGGCCGTCCATAGAAAGTAAATCTCGATCAAACTCAATAACTGCATCTTCCCCAAGCTCGTCCGTAATTTTTTTAAGAAAACAAGTATTTAACTCATTTCTCAATTTACTTGAAATCCAGCTATTTGAAGCTGAATCAAATGTTCTTTCTCTTCCATCAAATCCATTCAAAATGGCGAAATATCCTTTTTCTGTCTTATCCAGAATCAGCCATTCCATACCAGCAAGTTCAATAGTTTTGCCGATTTCCGGCGTTCCGATGTGTTTTTTCTTATAATCAGTGAACTCTTTGTTTAATCTAGATAATTCGTTTTCGAAATATTTGAGATTCTTCTTCATAATGACTCCTCCGCTTTGGATACAAAGATATTAGATTTTAAGATACAAACTGGGCGAACACCATAAACATTGCTGTAACAGCTGCTGTTGACAATGCCCGAAGGGGAAACAACGCCACTCCTGCTAGTCCATCCACGATCTTCTGTTGACCATGGTGACAATGCCCAATACCAGTCGTTCAGTTCTATATTTGGTGTAATATCTGTATATTCTCGTGCTTCATCGAATGTAATCGGACGGATTTTACATTTAACGCTTCCGACTTTCTGCCCATCCACGGTAATGATATCTGCCGTATGCTCTTCGATGTTTTCAGCACCAAATTCTTCCTCAAAATCCTTTAAAATTTCTGTGTCGCACAGCTTCTTTACATTTGATTTGTTGTAATCCGTGTTGTCTCCGAATTTCACATTTTCTTTCACCAGATCAAGAGAGATGATTTTTACTGTATCCCCATATTGTTCCAGAACCTTGTATTTACGTTTTCCAGTGGTCTGAAAAACATCTCCACGTTTCAGCGTTGCCAGTGCAACCTTGCCAGCTTTTTCCTGCTTTTCCAGCAGTTCAACGAGTTCCTTTGCTTTCTGCAAAATTTCTTTATTGTTCATATCACATCTCCTCCTGTTTCATAAAATCTGGAATCTCAGGCTCCTTGACTGCTGCCGGAACTGGTTCTTTCTCTGCCGACTGGACAACTTCTGCGACTGTCGGCTGTTTCGGCTGTTCCTCAATCGCCATCGGTTCTGGAATGAATTCCTCTTTGTTGGCGTGCTGATCGATTTCTTCCTGTACCTCTCTGTAGGTAGCATCCAGCATATTATATTCGTATGCCTGCACTGGGTTATCCCATTTCTTCGGAATAGCTTTCATAATATTATTTCTCATCTTACGGATAATCATGGATTCTCTGGACTGCGTTTCGTAATAGGACGGTGAAATATACGGTCTGAGTTCTTCGCAATCAAGAACTGCTTCCAGTTCTCCAAGATCAGCAATTTTTTTCATAATTTCTTTTTTCTTCGCTTTGATCTGCGCTTTCTGTGCATCCGTAGCCTTGTATCTGTCCACGCAAATTCCAAATGTTTCATTCATAAGATTGTTGTTGATATGAGCCGCGAGGTTTTTCAGCACATCTCCTCTTTCGCAAGAATGATATTCAATATGACCGTCCTTGTACTGGATTGGATATACCACGCGAATAACCTTTCCTACTCCAGACTCTTCCCACTCTGGTGGCGTCACTTCAACGCCTCTGTGTCTTGGCGGCACATATTTGTCTCCCTCTCTAACTTTCCAGCACGGGAATACTTTTGCTACATCAACGCCATATCGACTAACAAGGCTGTCGTTGCCGTCGCCCTCAATCGCAAATTCAATTTTCTTCTCCCACTGTGCAGGCTTTCCTTTTCCTGCTACATTTACATTTGTAATTTTAAAATAGCATTCTCTCGGCTGCGCATTTGCATTCAGTTTCAGTGTCGCCACTTTGCTAAGAATGAACTTGAGGTTTGAGCCGTTGATTATCTTAAAGTCAACTCCGCTTTCGTGAACCATCTGGAAAATAGATCCCATTGCCGCTACCACGCAGTCTTTTGAATAAGAATCAAATTCCATACCTCTTGAAGTCAAATCTCTTTCCATCAAATCAACATACTGATTTGTGTAATAGGAAAGCTGTGTGTTAAAATTTGCTACCTGTGTGTTTTCTGCCATTTTAATATCTCCTTTTTCCTTAAAATATTCTCCCTCAGGCACATACATAGTGAATTGAAATTCTTGTAATGTCTTGTTCTTTTCTGTTATATGCTGTAGTGATATTCAGTATACTCAGTGGAATCTCAATCCACCGTGAATGCACCTGAGAGTTATGCTCAGTGGCATATGAAACAGGATGAATTATTGTGTCATGTCCTGTTATTTGCTATATTCAAATGTTATATCCTGATGTTTCCGGGCATTCACCCGGATTCATATGCCACCGATATTTCATTTACTCTACATGGAACCTTCCATAACCACTTGTTCTGCCAGACCCGATACCACATCCAAATCCTGCAAGCTGAATAATATTAACGATCTGTTCAAGAGAATAAATATTGTCTACATATGCAAGCTCGATCTCTGCTGACCACCCAGTGAATCTATTCAAATGTACAAGAACCGGTTTTCCCTTCTTTGGTGACATCAGTTTTTCATCAATGTAATGTTCAGCAAACTTAATCGGGATTAATCCGCCTTTAGCAATGATGTTTACTCCTGCTTTAAATTTAGTGCTGTATGTGTCAACCCCGTTTCTTACAACGGCGTCGCAGAAGCATTTCAATAACCCGAACGCTGTAATGCAAGGCGCATTGTTAGTAAGTGCATCAATAAGACCTTCTTCTGAGAAATCTGTAGGCTTCCCGTTATACCAGTGAATTGATGTGATGATTTCTTCCCATACATTTGCTTTTTCAAGGTTCTTTGCCTTATCTTTTCTCTGGTCAATAAGGTCTCTTGCAACCACATCGTTCATCTTATTGAGAACTAAATCCCCATCTCCGACGATTGTAATTGTTGCGTGCTGTACGTCAATCTTGTTAATCTTAATGATGTCTGATTCTTTTTTAGTTGCCATAATATTTCCTCCTAAAATAAATGATTTATAGTTTCTGTTTGCGCAAACATTCAAACGGATTAATTCACAAATAATGAAGTATACTGATTTGTTTTATTTTCCCCTTTGGTGTTCTGCGGTATCCTATGGTGTCCTGCGGATTAACCCGCTTGAATCTTTACGCAAATTTCAGATGTACTTAACTGGCAATAGAAAATGTCTTATAGTATCCTATATTTTTCTGTAATATGCTATCCTATATTTTGCTTGTACTGTAGTTAGCTTTCCTATTCTTGACAGTTTCTACTGCCAGTTAAGTACATCTGCGTTGAATGCTCAGTAGGTAACATGAGTTGTGGTATAGTGAAGTATTCTGTATTGTTCTATTTTATCTTTTATTATCCTATGACATTTTTCATGCCACCTACTCAATATTCAATTTTGTTTGGAGGGATGCTTTATAAGCGATATAAAGGTCATGGTTTATACTGTTCTGTCCTGCACTGTTCTAACGTGTGCTATTTTGTTTTGTGTTCTTGTGACGGTTATACCGCCTGTAAAACAGCCCTCCATTGAAAGTGTTGTGTTGTATTGTTCTGTGCTGTTATTTCCTGCTGTAAGATTTTTTATCCTATAGTAAGTGTTCCACAACACTTGTCGCTCTGCACAAGTAAGAAATAAAATGTATTGTTATATAATCTTCTTTTCTGTTCTGGCATACGTTGTTCTTTCCTAGTCTTATGCAGACCGATAAATGCTGTGGTTTCCTACGCTCATAAACCTGTAAAATAAGTGTTATAGTATCCTGTATTATCCTGTATTGTCTTGTCTTGTTCTGTTTTTTGATGTATTTTACTTTTTTGCCTATTTTACAGGCATATCAACATAGGAAGTTTGCCGCTACTGCACTCATAAACCTACAAGAGTAAGGTGTACTGTTCCATTTTTCTGCGCTGTGCTCTCTTATGGTGTTTTGTTTTGTTCTGCGGTGTATTGTTCTCCTACTCCTGTAGACATATCAGCACAGTAACGGCTTCGTATTTAATTAATCAGTTCCCAAATCTCATCATATTCGCTGATATTCTGGAATTTCTGTTTGATCGCCAGAAGCTCACTCTGGCAACGCTTTACCAATGCTTCGTATTCGTCCGGCTTCTTCAAAATCAGTCTTGTCGGCTTATATCCGCTAGTATTATCGGTTTTATAGAAAACCCTAAGCTGTGTTGGCTCTGGCTTTTTATCTGGCTCCTGATGAACGATTTTAAGGTTTCTTACAACTGCCCTGGCTTCTGTGATTCTCCATTTTTCAGCGGCTTCAGTATCGTCCCATGTGAAACATTTATGAAGCTCTGTATTCTCGTCCTTTGCTTTTTCAAGAATCTTCTGAGGTGTTGCTGAATCCAGCTCTTCACAGATTTCCATGATTTCATTCGCGCACTTTGTTGCATCAGCTTTGAAAGTTAAAGTTCCCCACGTTGCTAACTGCATTTTTCCCTCCTTTCTAATCGCAATACGACCTGTTACAAAACGGGCATCCTGTAATCAACTGGCTCCCGGCTCTCTCGACTGAGATTCCGTTTCTTTCTTTACTACCATATCTACAATACCCTTTTTCGGAATAGATATTCTGTCCGCAACTCCAACATCTTCCATTATCCGGCGCAAACTGCGGAAGTCCGTTCTTTTCGCAATACTGCTCCTGTGCCTGAATTGCCTTTCCAATATCATATGTTGCCATCTTAAATCTCCTCCACTTTTAACTCACTACCTGAAACTTTCAGAAAAATCATCTGCTGTTCCAGCTTCGGGAATCTCTCTGTATTTACGGATTCTGCATCATCTACCCAAATCGGAAGTCTGATGCCGTTCAATTCCTGCAATCCTGCTACCAAATCAATATTACAAAGAATCTGATCAGAATGGTTCAACCCACTGAAATAATCAATACCGTCCACAACCATCTTGCAAACTTCCACCGGTTCCCCGTCCTGTGTATAGTCTAAAAACTGGAACTGGAAGTGCTTGAAGTGTGGATTTATCATATCCGCAAGTTTCTGATTCTTTGCGATTGAGAACTTTTTCAGTAAGTCAAGTTTCTCCTGAATGTCAGAATATTCTTGCCCTTTCTGCGTTTTTTTGGCTCTCAGGGAATTTATTTTCTCGGTCTTTTCTTTCTCGGCTTTTTTCTGTGCTTCCATAAGCACTGTATTTTCGGCGAGTTTGCAGGTAATATCCAGCTTTTCTTTATGAATTCGTTCTCGTTCATCAGAATTATTTGTCAGCCCGTCAAGCTGTTCCTGTTTCTTCTGGATTTCAGCAACCAGTCTCTGATATTCTTCGTTGTCGGAAAGGTCTGGTTCCGGGATAATTTCCAACTGTTTATTGAGCTTCGAAATCTCGACTGCAAGGCTCGCAATATTTTTCTTGGATGTCTCAATATTCTCTGCCAGTTCCTTCCTTTTGGCTTCTGCTTCTTTTTTGACTGCTACTGCTGCACTGCCAGCTTTACTGATTTCCCTGAGATTCTGCTGCTTTGCTTTCTCGAAATCCGCTTTCTTGTCCAGTTCAGTCTGAATTCTTTCCTGCTTTTTCTGCTCAAATTCTGCTTTAAGGCGTTCCATCTGGTCTGCCGGAAGAACTTGACCGCAAGTCGGACAAATGGCAACTGTAGGGTCAAATTCCTCGTTCTGAATTTCTTCCAGCTTTGAGCTGGTGTCATATTTAGCCGCATACTGCGTTTTGTATTCATCCTGTAATTCTGAAATCACCTGTTCAAGACGTTCTGGCTTATCGGTTCTTGCCAGCTTGTTTTCCAGATCACGAAGATGATTTTCTTCTGCTGTCTTCTCGACCTGCTTCTCATTTAATAAGGAAGCAATTTTTCTACGCTCTTCCTGAACTTCTTCTGTCGCCTTGGAAGAAATAGCATCTCTGGACTTTTTAAGGCCTGTAATCTCGTAGGAAAGCTCATCGTATGCTTTACTGGAATCATTCAGTCGCCGTTCTTCCTGCTTAAGTTCATTCATTCTGTCCAGAAGTTTGTTCCTGAGTTCGGTTAAATCGGTGTCTGGCTTTGCAACGTCTGTAGTTTTTACCCTTACGATTTCTTTCTCCAAATCGTCAGCTTCCTTTTTCAGATTTACCTTTTCTCTATTGAGTTTTCTGGCTACTTCTTCAGCAGAATGACCTTTCGTAATTTCCATTACTTTAGGGTATTCTCGCATGAACCCCTGTAAATCAAAGCCTGCCATTTTCTCAAGCTGTTCTCTGGCTCCAACTGTAGACTTCCTGATTTCGTTCAAGAACACTCTTGCATTGCTGCACATCAGGATCACATCCGGTCCAGCAATTTTTCTCAAATATTCGTCAAGTTTTGTTTTGGAATACTTGATTCCGTCCACCTCATAACTGGTAGCACTTTTTGTTGTTTTCTTTCTGATAACCGTTTCCATGCCATCAACCAGAAGCACCAGTTCTCTTATGACATTTCCGTCGGTTTCTTCCCCGTCAACTTTTCTCCTTACGCTGGATGCCATGCTCCCGTCTGCTAGTTTCCCGGTCAGGGTATCAAAGTACGCATCCATCAGCGTCGACTTGCCTTTTCCGTTCTTTCCCGAAATCATTGTCCTCGGTGCAAACTGATATGTTGAGGACTCGAATTTTTTATAATTTTCGACGCTAAGCTGTTTCAGCTCGATTGTTTTCATCCTTTACCTCCATCTTCCAAATTGATACTTCGTATGCCGTTCTGGTTTCTTCGCCTTTACGATAGTCCCTGCTCTGGATTCTTCCCGTAATGCTAATCCCAGTTCCTACCGGAAGTGAACCTGCCCATCTTGCATTTCTTCCCCAGCAGATACATGGAATGTAATCTGACTTTGCATAAGGTCTGTTCACCGCCATCAGAATATCTGCGATTTCTCTTCCTAACGGCGTTTTTCGGTAAACCGGCGGCTTACAGATAAAACCATCAAGTCCGATACTGTTTACCGGAAGAACTAAATCGCCATTGCAAAACTCTATCTCCCGAACCATCAGCTCAAGAATTAATCTGCTGTGTTCTCCCTCGTGCTTATTATAGGAACGGAATTCTCCGTTGATTGCTACCGTTTCTCCTGTAAAATCCTCTCTTACATCAATCAGCCGTTCGGAGATCAGAACCGGGATTCTGTCAATTCTGTCGCTCAAGCGTTCCACCGAAACCTCTGTCATGTAGAAACACTCTCCACACACTTGATGACTGTAGGTAAATCCTTTTGTAAATTTGCCAACTACTGTGACTCTATTATTTCTTTCTAACATCCAACCACTCCTCAATCTTCATCATCATAGGAAACGTTACAAAACTTGCTGCCGCTGTACTGACGCAAAGCAGTTCCCACAAATCCATACTGGTCAGGCACCAAAGAATCATTGCTGATGTCGAAAACGCTCCGATTTCTGCCATAATTCCCATGAAGTAAAGCATTATGCTCATTTTTTCTTCCCTTTCGTTACTGCCGTTGTAAGTAAAACTACTGACAGTGCTACAACCGCTACTCCAAGTTTTTCTACTTTTGCTTCCTGATCTGCGATAATTTCACTTGCAAGGCTCATACTTTTGGCATTTTTCGTGTTTTTTGGCATAAAAAATCCCTCCTGTTTAAAATGTAGTTGTCGAATACAGGAAGGTATGTTATACTTACCCTGTATTTAACTTACCCATTTAAGTTAGATACTCGGCTCTGCGTGGTATTCGCCGTACCCGTGGAGCCAAACTTTTACTCCGCTTCTACAAATTCTCCGTCTACAAGTTTGTAGAAAGTATCTGCTTTAATCTTTTCTCCATCTACTTTCGTGGATTTCACATCTACAATATAATATTTCCCTTCTTCATCTCGTCCCCATTCAGACAAGACGATAAAGCATCCGAGGGAACCTTTAGCCTTTGAATCATATCCAATTGCCATCGCAACACTTTCTTTTCCTTCAACGGTTGCCGCTGAACGGTATCCGGTGTTGGTCGCCGCTGACTGGTATCCGGTGTTGGTCGCCGCTGAGTAGTCTCCGGTGTTGGTCGCCGCT
>ERZ869983.84-NODE-84-length-30618-cov-11.906257_pt1 | contig 30618 bp, 18 predicted proteins | sample MGYA00521106_ERZ869983 | MGnify/ENA primary metagenome ERZ869983 (study PRJEB32232, sample SAMN07284972) | human gut metagenome | biome: human-associated habitat; material: feces | host: Homo sapiens | place: Tanzania | collected 2014-04-05 ...
TTCATCATGACCAACGATTGGTTCAACGAGTACATGTTCCGCCTGGTAGTAAACAAGAAGTATGCTTCTGAGCAGCTCTTGAAGGAATTCGACCAGAAGCCAACCATGCTGACTCCAGATGATCCTCTGTTCCAGTTGGAAGACTAATTCATAAAGAAATATTCAAAGCCATATATGGTGTGTCGTGCACCATATATGGCGTACATTTTTGGGTTATCAACATAAAAAGGTATAGATGGATAAGCGGGAAGTTTTTGGGCGTTTTTTCAAATCATATTATGCCCGGTTATATTATTATGCGCTGCAACTTCTGAAAGATGAAGAAGCAAGCCGTGATATCGTGAGTGGTGTTTTCGTTCACGTATGGGAGAACTTTGACTCTTATGACATGCAGACTCTGCCAGCCTTCTTGCTTAAAACCATCAGGAATAAGTGTTTAGACTATCTGCGCCATTCAGCAGTTCAAGCGCAATATGCTGATTATTATCTTCATGCTGTAGATCAATATTATGAAGATGATGATATTCATAAGGAACGCCAGCGACAAGTGGAAGAAATGTTGGATTTGTTGCCTGAGACAACTCGTCATGTTTTGGAAGAATGTTATCTTAACCATAAGAAATACCGGGAAGTGGCAGAGGAGATGAATATCTGTCAGGAAACGGTCAAGCGTCATGTCATGAAGGCATTGAAACTATTAAGAGAACATTATCATCAAATAAAAACTTGAAAATAATCAAAAGAATCTCAATAGAGGTTGTTACCATTTTGCAAGGTAAAACGTATTATTTTTAGTAAAGAAATAGGAAAATGATGAAGGAAACAGATATTTTTAATGATGAGAGCTTACAGGATGACATCCAAGACTTGGTTGCCATCGAACAGGCTATGATACGCCAAAAGTATCCTCTTCCTAACTTGGATGACGAGTTGGAGAAAATTATTGGTAAGGAGAAGGTGGATGCAGAAAAGCCTGTGAAACATCAACATCCAGCGATGAGAACGCTGATGGGTGCTCTGATGGGTGCTGCTGCCATGTTGGCGATAGTCTTAGTATGGCAGTGGGTAAAAAATAAGCATGCTTTTGGTGGAGCTTCGGAGAATCTGATAGCGCAAAATGTATCTTCGGAACAAGGCGTGGCAATACTTCAAACTACTGATGGTGAGATGATAACGCTGACTCTTTCTGATGGTACAGAAGTAAAACTCAACAGTAATAGTAAGATTACTTATCCCCATCAGTTTAAGGGTAAGGAGCGTATGATACATCTTGAGGGAGAGGCTTTCTTCAAGGTAAAACACGAAAGTAAGCGACCTTTTGTGGTGGATGCAGGTGGTATTTTGACAAAAGACTTGGGTACCTCTTTTAATATTAAGGCATATCATGGAAGTGACTGCAAGGTTACTCTGATAGAGGGAAAGGTAGAAGTCTCAGCTAAGAATAGTCAGCACAAACCTGTGATATTGAATCCTGGTCAGCAATATTCCTTAAGCGCACAGTCAACAGTTCCCGAGCAGATAAAGAATGTGAATACAGAAGAAACTACTGCATGGGCTGATGGGGTGTTGTATTATCACGACCAACCCCTTGAGTATATCTTAGACAGTCTTGCCGCATATTACCGGAGCAAGGTGGTATTTAAGAATCCTGGGGTGAAAACGAAGCATCTCGATTTCTCTGCGGATAAAAATGGTAGCATAGAGGATGCTGTTGAACTCTTGAATAATCTTGGAGTTGCAAAAGTTAGTTTGATAGGGAATACTCTCTATATAGAGTAATATTCTATATAAAATATGGTCCTATATAATAAGGTGTTCACAATTACATGTTGATGAATAGTCATATCGGCATTTCCGAGATACAGAAATCTCTGAAAATGCCGATTTTTTCGTTTTAAATGTAAGTAAACAAACTTTTTTTATATTTTTTTGGAAGACGATGTTACCGATTTGCTTTCAGAAACGTACTTTTATTAAAGTATTAACGAAAAAGAGAGAAATATGAAAGAAGTAAGAAGTGTATTCATGCTTGTCGTCCTGGCTATATGGATGGCATTGCCTGTAGAGGCACAGAATGCAAAGAGAGACATCACGATGTCGCTCGTAAATGAGTCCTTGGCTTCTGCGCTGAGAAAGGTACAGCAGAAGTCGGATTACAAGGTAAGTTTTGTGGTTGAGGATGTAAAGCCTTATACCGTCACTGTTCAGTTGAAGAATACTTCAGCTCCTTCCGCCGTGAAGCTGATTTTGCAGGGTAAGCCTTTTGCTTACTCTGTAAATGGTAAGTTTATCACAGTCAAGAAGGTATTGCAACATAAAACTGCTTTGACAGGCTCTGCCAGTAGCGAATCTGATATCCGTCCTCTGTCAGGTACAATTACCGATGAGGATGGGGATCCGATGATTGGTGCTTCTGTTGTGGTGCCTGGTAGTCCTTTTGGAACTGTGACAAATGTAAATGGAAATTTTGAATTTTATATTCCAAGAGGATGCCACGAGGTTACGGTTTCGTATGTTGGTATGAATGATCAGAAGGTAAAGGTAGCAGGTAAGGAGAATGTGAAGATTGTGATGTCTGAGAATAAAACCGTGCTCGGAGAAGTGGTAGTTACGGGTTACCAGACCATCTCGAAAGAACGTGCTACAGGTGCTTTTACCAAGGTTACTGCCGATGATTTGAAAGATAAGCGATTGAGCAGTCTTTCTTCTATGCTGGCAGGTGAAGTGGCTGGATATAATGATGGTATGATTCGTGGTGTTACCACGATGAACGCCTCTGCCTCTCCTCTCTATGTCATTGATGGATTTCCTGTAGAGAAAACCAAGTTGACTGGCAATGGGGCCGGTAATATTACAGAGGAGATTCCTGACCTGAATATGGATGATATAGAGAGTGTTACCGTACTGAAAGATGCTGCAGCTGCTTCTATCTATGGTGCTCGTGCTGCAAATGGTGTCATTGTCATCACTACCAAGAAATCGGCTGCCAAGGGTAAGACCAATGTTTCTTTCAATGCTTCGCTTACCTGGCATCCTTATTCTTATTATACTGATTATCTTGCCAACTCTTCCCTGGTGGTTGATCTGGAGAAGGAATGGGCGGCGCAGAATCCTAGTCTCAAAGGTGATGGTGCTAAGGCGTATGCTCAGAATATGCTGGGACAGAATATCTATACGAGTGCAGGTATCCGCAGTATCTTGAATTATTATGCAGGTAACATCTCTGAATCAGCTATGAATGCTAAACTGGCTGACTTGGCAGGAAAAGGTTATAACTACTATGACCAGATGAAGAAGTATGCCAAGCGCGATCCGTTGTATCAGCAATATAATATGAATATTGTGAACAATTCGGTGAATAACCTCTTTAAGGCTTCTGTTACTTATAAGTATAATACCCTTGAAGATAAGTATTCCAACAATCAGAGTTTAGGTATTAATCTTGCCAATACCTCTCATTTTACAAAATGGCTTTCTTTGGATTTGGGTGCTTACCTGAAGGTTGGTGAGGATAAAACCCAGAACTATGATGTGCTTTCCCCTGGATATTCTGTTTTACCATACGATAACCTGGTAAATGCTGATGGTTCTTATTATACCAAACCGATGAGTGAAAAGTATAATGCCAGCACTTTGGCTATCTATCAGAAGTATGGACTTTATAATATGGATATTACTCCAATGGAGGAGTTGGATAGACAGATTACCACAAACAAGGAATTGGCTTTTCGAACTTTTGCCCGTTTGAATATCCAGGTTCTACCTTGTCTGAAGTATGCTGCTTCTTTCCAATACGAACGTGCATCGTATCGTGGTGAGAATTTGGCTGACAAGGCTTCTGCTCAGGTTCGTGGTATAGTGAACAGTTATGCGAAGGATAAAGGAGATGGCTCTGTCGACTATGTTATTCCTTACGGAGATATTCTAGTCCGTTCAGATCAATATACATCTGCTTACAACTTCCGTCAGCAGTTGAGTTTCGATCAGACTTTTAAGGATGTTCACAGCGTAACAGCTGTTCTGGGTACAGAAACTATCCAGAATAAACAGGAACTGCATCGCAACAAACTGTTCAACTATGATTCTCAGATGTTGACATCCTGCATGGTGAATAATGCCGACCTGTTAAAAGGTATAGCTGGCGTGTTGGGTTATAGTTCTATGACAGAAACAAACCTGTCTGCTTCTTATGAGAATATCAACCGCTATGTTTCGGTATATGGCAATGCGGCTTATACTTACGATGACCGTTACAGCTTGACTGGTAGTTTGCGATGGGATCGTTCTAACCTTTGGGGTACAAGTTCTAAATATCAGAACAAACCAATCTGGTCGGTAGGTGCCAGCTGGATTATCAGCAAAGAGAAGTTCTTTCACGCCGATTGGGTCAATTATCTGAAACTTCGTGTTTCTGAAGGTATTGCCGGTAACGTATCAAAGAATTCTGCCCCTTATATGGTGGCAAGCTATAATAATAACGGGCATGTGGGAGGCACACAGGGTTATGTGCAGTCGCGTGCCAATCCGATGCTGAGTTGGGAGAAGACCAATACCTTTAATATAGGTATCGATTTCTCGCTTTTCAAGAACCGGCTCAATGGTACAGTAGAGTATTACGACAAGAGGGGTACCGACCTCCTGGCTTCTAGCATGGGTGTTCCAACAGAAGGTTGGGGCTACAGCACTTATACCATCAACAATGGAGAGATGTACAACCGTGGCGTAGAAATCTCTTTGAATGGTGAGATACTTCGCACAGGTGATTTCTCCTGGAAAGCCAATATGACTTATGCATACAATAAGAATAAGGTAACTTATGTGAACGTGAAGGCACCTATGTATATCCTGCAGTTGGATTATCCTTCGGCTTATCCTATTATCGGCAATGAATATAATGCTATCTATGGTTATAAATGGGCAGGATTGAATGAAGAAGGATTGCCACAGGTGTATAATGAGAAAGGTGAGAAGGTAACTAATCAGCCAACGACATTGGATGCCATCTCTTACATGGGTACTACCACTCCTAAGTATAGTGGATCTTTCGGAACCAGTATCAGCTACAAGGATTTCGATTTCAGTATGCAGTTCCTTTTTGCGGGTGGTCATAAGATGCGCAATGCCAATCCTGCTTTCCTCACTTGCAGTTATTCCAGCGTAGGATATATCTCCAATATTGCGGGAGCTAGTGCCGGACTTGCTAATCGTTGGCAGAAACCGGGTGATGAGGCTCATACCAATGTGCCAAAGGCTGTTTTTGCCGAAAGTGGTTTGTCTGCATCCTCTTTGTATAGTACTTATTATTATTCTGATATCAATATTCTTGATGCCAGTTATATTCGTCTGAACAACATCTCTCTGGCTTATCATTTGCCAAAGTCGCTGTGCCGTTCGCTCTATATGCAGAGTGCCCGTGTTCAGGCTAATGTGGAGAATCCGTTCTTCTGGGCAAAGAGCAAGCAGGCTAAGTACCAGCTGGGTGGTTATAATGCCACCAACTATGTGTTAGGCATTTATCTCAACTTTTAAATCATGAAGAAAATGAAACAGAAATTAGTATATATGGTGTTGCTGCTGGGCATGGCAATGGGACTTGCCTCTTGCGATGACTATCTCAATATAGAACCAAAGGGCAAACGTATCCCTAAGTCGCTCGCCGACTATGAGGCTTTTCTCCGTTACGAGTATGGCACCCATCGCATGCCGGTTTTACAGACGTGCTATTTGCTTAATGATGAATATCTTACCAATTCGAATGCCAGTTATTATCCGATGTATAAGGCAAACTATAATTGGGAGGAGGAAACCGACCGGGCCTATTGGAACTCTGCAGATGAAAGTGCTTATTATGTGGCTTATGGCACTATCAATACCTGTAATCTGATATTGGAGGATGTACCTAATACTACAGAAGGTACTGAGAAAGAGAAGGCTGAGGTGATGGCATATGCCAGAGTGTTGCGTGCGATGAACTATTTCAATCTCGCTAATTATTATGCTGATACCTACGAGCCTTCAAGTGCTGCCAGTAAGTTGAGTGTGCCTCTGATTACAAGCAGTCTTCAGAATGCTCCTTATCATCAGGCCACCATTCAGGAAATTTATGAATTCATCTTGAATGATTTGAATACTGCTGTAGCTGACCTTCCAGACATGGGTACTACTCTGCTTCATCCGGGTAAGGGTGCAGCCTATGCCATGTTGGCACGAACTTATCTTCAGATGATGAACTATGAGAAGGCGTTGGAATTTGCCAACAAGGCTCTTGCCATCAATGACAAGCTGGTTGATTGGGTAGAGTTCTACAATGAGAACAAGATTAAGATAGAACAGCAAGGCGTATATCCTTCGTTGGCGACACCGCTTGGTTTCAATAGCTCGGATTGCTATAACTTCAATTATGCCGATAATAGCTCCAACTATGCCTCTGCCATATTCAAAATGCCCGTGCAGCGGGCTGAAGGATTTGAGGAGGGAGATGCTTACTTCTTGAGTAATTGGAAATTGAGGACGCAGGGAACTGAGACTTATTATCAGGGATTGACCAATGGTTATATTAATCTTGCTGGTATGCGAACTGTAGAACAGTATCTCATCAAGGCTGAGTGCCTGGCTCGAAAGAACATGTTGTCTGATGCGATGGATATACTCAACGAGGTTCGCAAGACCTACATCCTCCCAGAGAAATATCAGCCGTTGTCTGCATCTGCATCTGCTGAGGCTATCCAGTATATCCGTCAGGCAAAGGATAATCAACTCATCTTCTCTATCGTGCCTTTCGGTGATGCACGTAGGTACAATGCTGAAGGTACCTATGCCCGCACGCTGACGAAGATGGTAGATGACAAGCAGGTAAGTCTTGCTCCAACCTCTCATCTCTGGACCTTCCCATTCCCTAAGGGAGCCATTGAAAATCCTGGCAACGGAAGTTTCGTTCAGAATGTAGATAAGTAACAAGCGATAATAAAATATTTCTAGTAATTGTATAAATATCATGTTTAAGAAATCATTTTTATCTTTAGTATTGGCACTCACCTCTATGATGAGTGCCAATGCACAGAATGCCAATGAATGTATCGTTGATGCAACTTTGAATGGTGTGCCTGATGGTACCGAAATGGTGGCTGTCTTGGCTGCTACCCATCGTGATGAAAAACCTCTAGCTAAAGGTGTTGTTAAGGGTGGCAAACTGACTTTGACCATCCCTGTAACAGAGGCCCGCTTTATCGGCGTTGGTCCTGAGAATGGGGTTTTTACCTTTACTTTGATGACCAAAGGTGGAGAAAAAGTTCAGGTATCTCTCGATGCCAAACCATTCAAAGATGGTGTGAACAATGGTTTTGATACGAGTAATCTCAAAATTACCGGTAGCGCGATGAACAATGAATATCAGGCAAAAATCGGTTCTGTAAAGAAGATGCTTGATAAAATGTACACTGATTGTCATCTGCATCATCAGGCTGTCAGAGACCGGATTGCTGCAGCCTGGAAAGCGAAGGATACACTTCTGGTGAATAAGTTGAAAGCTAGTGAGGAATATCAAAACTTTGCTGATGAAGAAAGCAGTTTCTTCAAAACCGTTGAGGCTTCTTATGATAAGTTATATACGGATAATAAAGACTCATGGTGGGGACCTTTCGCTATGCTCAATACGATGAGCTATTTTACCAAGGATAATAAGAAACAGTGGGCTTTATTCTCAGAAACAGCAAAGAACAGTTTCTATGGTCAGTGCTTGAATGAACAGATCAATCCGAAGAGTTTTGAAGGAGAATCTCTTCCTCAGTTCGAACTCCAGCAGGAGGATGGCTCTAAAGTGAGCATGGCTTCTTGTGTAAAGGGTAAGAAGTATTATCTGGTTGATTTCTGGGCGTCATGGTGCGGACCTTGCCGTAAGGAAATTCCAAACCTCAAGAAACTTTATGAACTGTATAAAGGAAAGGGGTTGGAAATAGTAAGTGTTTCAATAGACCAGAAAGAAACTGCTTGGAAAAAAGCACTTGCTGAGGAAAAACTTCCTTGGCCTAACGGTCTTGACCGTGCTGGAATAGCTGATTCCTATAAAGTAAAGTTCATTCCAGCCATCTTCCTGGTAGATGGTGCTACTGGTAAATGTATTGCAGAAAATATCCGTGGTGCAGAACTGGCAATCAAATTGGCTGAGTTATGCACAAAATAAGACGTTCAACTGACAAGAAAGTGTTGTTAAAGTAGTATATTGATAAAGATAAGCCGTATTTTTTCGATAATATCGTGAAATACGGTTTATTTTTTGTATTTTTGTACCCGAAATAATGGTAAGAACGTTATTTATATAAAAGTTATATAGATTATGTTAGAGAAATGTAAGCGTGAGCGCATCATTGCGCTCGTTAATAAAGAGGTGGTTCCTGCCATCGGCTGTACCGAACCGATGGCTGTGGCACTATGTACAGCCAAGGCTGCTACAACATTGGGCAAGCGCCCTGAACGTATCGAGGTTCTTCTGAGTCCTAATATGCTCAAGAATGCGATGGGTGTCGGCATTCCTGGCACGGGTATGATCGGTTTGCCTATCGCCGTATCGCTGGGTGCGCTCATCGGAAAGCCTGAATATCAGCTGGAAGTTTTGAAAGACCTTACTCCCGACAGTCTGGAGCAGGGCAAACAATATATCAAGGATGCGGATATCAACATCAAACTGAAGCAGGGGGATGTGGATAAACTCTATATCGAAATCATCTGTCATGCCGGTGAAGACCAGGCTACGGCAATTATCTCCGGTTCTCATACCCATTTTGTGTATGTTGAGCGTAATGGCGAGGTGGTGCTCGATAAGCGTGGCGGTACTGTGGGCGATGAGGCTGATGACGACATCCAGCTCAATTTCCCGATGGTTTACGAGTTTGCAACAACAGCTCCGCTCGATGAGATTTCTTTCATTCTCAAGACCAGAGACTATAATATGAAGGCTGCCGAGTTGAGTATCAAAGGCAACTATGGCCACTGTTTGGGCAAGACGATGGACCGTCCGTTGAGTCATGGTATCTTCGGCGATAATATTTTCTCGCATATCATCTCCCGCACCGCTTCAGCCTGCGATGCCCGTATGGGTGGTGCCATGATTCCGGTAATGAGTAACAGCGGCAGCGGCAACCAGGGCATCTGTGCAACGAACCCTGTGGTGGTTTATGCGCTGGAGAACGAGAATACCGAGGAGGAAATGATCCGTGCCCTGATGCTCAGTCATCTGACTGCCATCTATATCAAGCAGAGCTTAGGCAAGCTTTCAGCTCTTTGCGGTTGTGTGGTAGCCAGTACGGGCAGCAGTTGCGGCATCACCTATCTGATGGGTGGCGATTATACCCGCATCTGCAATTCAGTCAAGAATATGATAGCCAATCTCACCGGTATGATTTGTGACGGAGCGAAACCAAGCTGTGCCCTGAAGATTTCATCAGGTGTCAGCACCGCCCTTCTTTCCGCCCTCCTTTCTATGGAAGGCAAGTGTGTCACCTCTGCCGAGGGTATCGTAGATGATGATGTGGATAAGTGCATCCACAACCTCACGAGCATCGGTGCCGATGCGATGAGAGCTACCGATGATATGGTGCTTGATATCATGACACATAAATAATATAGCTTTTGATAAGTTATTTAAATAGTCTTAGAAACCTGTATTATTTACCTTTTAAATATAGTTTCGTATGGTTGCCGGCAGCTGCCGGCAACCTTGCTGGTATATGCCGACAATGCTGCTGCCATATGCCAGCAACCTTGCTGACGGCTGCCGACAATTAGATAGATCTACTTCTTCATGCCGATAGATACAGTTCCTGTGGCTAATTCACATGCTTGCAATAGATTATAAAACAAGGCAACAATGGACTTAAAGCATGATGTTTATACTATTACCAATATTATGATCTTGCGTATCTTTATCATCTTATTCTTAAAATTAAAAAATATTAAAAAACTGGCTTTTTCTTGGAGATAATCGCGGATATGTGTATATTTGCATCATCTGATAATCGCGGATAGGTGTAAAAACTGAGAAATGTTAATCGCGGATAGGTGTATTTTCCCGATAAAATTAATCTAGGATAGGTGTAAATTATGAGAAGAAAAGTATATGATCAACTCAAGAAATGGAAAGAAGAACAGAACGGAGAAAGTGCTGTTCTCATCAATGGTGCCCGTCGTGTAGGAAAGAGCTATATCGTAAAGGAATTCGCTCAAAAAGAATACAAGAGTTATATTTTACTTGATTTCAATAAAATAGGAAAGGACATAAAATCCTTGTTTGAAACCTATCTGGATGACTTGGATACGTTCTTTATGTATTTAAGCAGTTTCACCAATACACCTCTATATCCAAGAAATTCGGTTATAATCTTTGATGAGGTGCAATTGTATCCCCGGGCTCGTACAGCTATCAAGTATCTGGTTGAAGATGGTCGTTACGATTATATCGAGACTGGTTCGCTCGTTTCTATCAAAAAGAACGTAGAGAATATCATGATTCCTTCTGAGGAGGAAGAAATATTGATGTATCCTATGGATTTCGAGGAATTCTTGTGGGCACTGAACAATGAAACCCTGATGCCGCTTATACGAATGAACTTTCAGAAAAGGCATGAGATGGGACAAATGATGCATCGCATGGCAATGGACTATTTCAGACAGTATCTCATTGTTGGAGGAATGCCGCAGGCTGTAGCTAAATTTGTAGAAACCAGAGATTTCAATAAGGTGGATCGTGTGAAACGCCAAATTCTTACTTTATATCGTAATGATATCCAGAAGTATGCGTCAACTTATGTATTTAAAGTTACTCAGATTTTTGATACTATTCCTTCTCAGCTTCAAAAACATGAGAAGAAATTTATGTTGAAGGCACTCACCGAAGGGGCGAGAATGCGAGATTATGAAACGGCTTTCTTTTGGCTGTCAGATGCCATGATAGTCAATATGGCCTATAATACGACAGAGCCAAGTATCGGTCTTGGCATGAATACCGATGATACGACATTGAAATGCTATATGGCAGATACGGGCTTGCTCATCAGTCATGCTTTCAATGAAAATACGATAGTATCTGAAAACTTATATAACAAGCTTCTGGTAGATAAGCTGGAGTTCAATGGCGGAATGATAGTTGAGAATATAGTTGCTCAGATGTTACGTTCGGCAGGGCATAAGCTGTATTTCTTTTCCAAATATAGTAAGGAGAATGCCCAGGAAAGGATGGAACTGGATTTCCTGATAGCCAAAGATACAATAACGTCAAAGCATAATATTTCACCGATAGAAGTGAAGTCTACTAACAGATACACGCTCACTTCTCTCAAAAAGTGCATCGCTAAATATGGTAGCTATCTGGCAACCCCGTATGTTTTGCATACTGCTGATTTGAAAGTAGAGGAGGGAATTACTTATTTGCCATTGTATATGACGGGGTTATTATAAGTGGTTTTAGTTGAATGGGAAAGGCTCGCAAGAAATCGAAACTTCTTGCGAGCCGTTTTATTATTGTGATGCAAGTGAATTCTTCACTCTTCGTTCTTCACTCCCAATTACACGAGTGTTGCAACGATTTCCTCACGAGTTCCTGACAACATGTCGATAACTGGAATCTCTGGCATGGTGTAGCAACCTGGCTGCAGACGGAATGAAGCACGAGCCACGTTAACCAATACCTGAGCGGTGAGGGCTGGGTTGTTGATGCTCATGTTGAACTCGAAACGCTGGTTCTGGGTCTTGCCAGATACACCCTTGCGAACGAGGTTCACACCATGACCCATATCCTTTACATCATCTACTGATGCTACGGCAAATACGTGGGTCTCATCGTGAGCGAAGTATGGGTCTGCCTTGATTTCTGCTGTTACATCCTCAAGCTTAGCACCTTCTTCCAACTCTACGTATACCATACGGCGGTGGATACCCTCGCCCAATGGGATGGTTACAGAGAGCGCTTCCTTTACGCCCTTCTTGCCACGAACACAAACAGAGTGTCCCATACTCATACCAGGACCGAAGTTGGTATATGTCAAACCCTTAGGAGCCAAGCTTTCCATCAGAACACGTACGATAGAATCAGAACCTGGGTCCCAACCGGCAGAGATAACGCTTACCTTGCCAGCCTTCTTGCAGTTCTCCATCTGCTTGGTACGGTAGTCGAGGATGCTGGTGTGGATATCGAAACTGTCTACGGTGTTGATGCCGAGGGCAACGATCTTCTCTGCATACTCAGGGCAAGAGCGGGTAGGGGTTGCGAGGATTGCAACATCTACATCCTTCAACTTAGTGATGTCATCTACTACTTCATAGTTTGCCAACTCAGCTGGTTTGTCCTTGGCACCCTGGCGACGTACAATACCTGCAATCTCAAAGTCAGGAGCTGCTTCGAGTGCTTCAACAGTAAACTTACCGATGTTGCCGTATCCTACTACGGCTGCTCTAAATTTCTTCATTGTCTTATTTCTTTTATTTTGTTGTTTTAATTTCTTTTATTTGTTGTGGTTTAGTCATCCAGCGGATATGTTTTCCGCTCTTCATTCTATTTCCGGTTGCAAAAGTATAGCTTTTTCTTGAAATACGTGACGTTTTAATAGAATTTTAACTCATAAAAGTTGCAAAAAGTAGTAAAATCATAGTTTTTAGGTATGAATAAGCGGAGATTTGTAAGGTTTCTGCTGCAAGAGCCTTACAGTTTCGTTATTTTGTAGCGAAACATCATACATCCTCTTTCCGATTCCTCCCGATGTGTTTAGAATTACGTCCCGACGTAGCTTTTGCTGCGTCCCGACGTCTCTGGCTCTGCGTCGGGACGTATCACATGCTACGTCGGGACGTAATTTTATGGAAGTCTATTACAATAATCCCGCCCTTCGCACGTTATATAATATATTATTTAATTAGGAGAAAAAGAAAATGATAGAATATATTCATGGCGATCTGACAGAGCTGACACCTGCGCTGGCTGTTGTTGAGACAGCGGGGGTGGGCTACGGACTCAATATATCGCTCAATACATATACTGCTATTCAGGGCAAACAGGAGGTGAAACTCTATGTTCACGAAGTGCTTACGTCTGGTGGAAGAGATGACTCTTTCACCCTTTTCGGCTTTGCTACCAAACAGGAACGTGAACTCTACCGCCTCCTTATCACCGTTTCAGGAGTAGGTGGAAATACAGCCCGCATGATTCTCTCTTCACTCTCGCCACGCGAACTCTGCGAAATCATCTCTACTGGTAACGACAAGATGCTGAAAACCGTGAAGGGTATCGGACTGAAGACAGCACAGCGAATCATCATCGACCTGAAAGATAAAATCGTGAGCCTCGGCATCGCTGACGAACTGCCAGCCAGCGGAGGCAATGTGGTGATGGTGAACAATGACGTAAAGGATGAGGCGGTAAGCGCCCTTACTATGCTCGGCTTCTCGCCGGCACCATCTGCCAAGGTAGTAGTAGATATCCTCAAGGCACAGCCTGATCTCCCGGTAGAACAGGTTGTGAAACTGGCATTGAAGCAAATCAAATAAGTTGGGAGTTTTTTATCGATGAAACAGAAGCAAAGATTCATATCTTTTCTATTGGCTTGGCTGATGGTGGCAACCTTCGGCTATGCGATAGCTTTGCCTCAACTTCAGGACGATAAAAAGAAAACCCGTACCAGCACAGCCCAGCCCGTACAGCTCGATGAAGATACCATTCCCGATTCGCTGCTGCATACACGCTGGCAGATTCAGCGCACCCAACCTTACTCCCTGAGCGACCTCTATCAGAGTCCGCTCGACCTGAAACGTCCTGATAATCTGCAATATCAGGTAGTCTACAACGATACCCTCGACCGCTATATCATCGGCAACCGCATGGGCTCAACCTGGCTTTCGGCTCCTATCATGCTCACTCCGAAAGAGTATCTTGCATGGACCGAACAGCAGCAGCGCAACAGTTACTTCCGCAAGCAGAACGATGAAATCTTCCAGGCAAAAGGCAAGGAGAAGTTCGATTTCTCGGATATGCACTTCGACTTGGGACCTGCAGAGAAAATCTTCGGTCCTGGCGGTATCAGAGTGAAGACTCAGGGTTCTGCCGAACTCAAGTTCGGTATCAACAAGAAGAGCATCGACAATCCTTCGCTGCCTATCCGCAACCGTAAGACGACGATGATGGATTTTGATGAGAAAATCAACCTCAACGTCAACGGAAAGGTGGGCGATAAGGTGAACATGAACCTGAATTACAACACCGATGCTACCTTCGATTTCGATGCACAGAACATGAAACTGAAGTACGACGGCAAGGAAGATGAAATCATCAAACTCGTTGAGGCGGGCAATGTCTCCTTCCCTTCCAACTCTTCGCTCATCAAAGGCGCCAGCAGTCTGTTTGGTGTTAGAACCGATATGCAGTTTGGCAAACTCAAGCTGCAGATGGTGGCTTCGCAGAAGAAGAGTGCATCGAAGAGCGTATCTACCAGGGGCGGTGTGCAGCTCACTCCTTTCGAACTGAATGTTGCCGATTATGAGGAGAACCGCCACTTCTTCCTCTCCCAGTATTTCAGAAACCATTATGATGCCTGGATGCAGAAACTTCCTAATCTCACCACGGGCATCACCATCAACCGCGTGGAGGTGTGGGTTACCAACAAAACCGGCAATACCACCAATACCCGAAACATCGTAGCCCTGACCGACCTGGGCGAGAACCAGAAACTGAGCAACCCGATGTGGGCGGCGAGCGGACAGGTGCCTTCTAACCAGGCGAATACAGAGTATGCGGCGATGACAGGGCAGTATGCTGCTGCCCGTGACATCGACCAGGCTGCAACCACTCTCGATGGAGGCGGACTGGTTGGCGGAGCCGATTATGAGAAGCTGGAGAGTGCCCGTTTGCTCAATTCTTCTGAGTATACGGTCAATACTGCATTGGGTTATATCTCATTGAAAACCAGTCTGCAGACCGACCAGGTACTTGCCGTAGCCTATGAGTATACATCGGGAGGCGTTACCTATCAGGTGGGCGAGTTTGCATCCGATCTCAGCGATACCAAGCAGGCACTCTTCGTGAAATCGCTCAAGAATACCAGCAGCAATCCGCGACAGGGCAACTGGGGACTGATGATGAAGAACGTTTATTATCTGGCTTCTACCGTAGAGAAGGAGAAGTTCCGTCTGGATGTGAAATACCAGAGCGATACCACCGGCGTATATCTCAGTTATATTCCAGAGCAGCAGGTGAAGGAACAGCCTATCATCCGTGTGCTGGGAGCCGACCGTCTGGATAACAATAACAAGGCACACAGCAATGGATATTTCGATTATGTAGAAGGCTATACCATCTCTAACGGACGCGTGTTCATTCCGAAGGTAGAGCCTTTCGGCAGTTATATGCGTGATTATCTGGTCAAGCGGGGCGTGGCTGCCGACAAGGCAGAAAAGTATGCCTTTACCGAACTCTATGACAGTACGAAGACCGTAGCCAAGCAGATAGCCGAAAAGAACAAGTATCAGATTGTGGGACAGTTCAAAGGCTCTGCTGCCAATGTCATCTCGCTCGATGCCTACAATGTGCCACAGGGCTCGGTGGTCGTTACGGCAGGCGGTATCACCCTGAAAGAGGGCACCGATTATTCTGTAGATTACAGTGCCGGCGAGGTGACCATTCTGAACCAGAGCATCATCGATGCAGGTACGGCTGTCAATGTTTCGCTGGAGAGTAATACCGACTACGGACAAACCCGAAAAACGATGTTCGGACTGAACTGGGAGTATGATTTTACCAAGAACTTCCAGTTGAGCGGTACTATCCAGCACCTCTCCGAACAGGCACTTACTACCAAGGTATCCATGGGCTCCGAACCGCTGAAGAACACCCTTTGGGGCATCAATCTCAACTGGCGCAAGGAGAGTCAGTGGCTTACCAATGTGCTTGACAAGATACCATTCCTGCATCTTACCCAGCCATCGCAGATATCCTTTACAGGAGAATTTGCCCAGCTTATTGCCGGTGAAGCAGGCGGCACACAGGACAATGCATCTTATATCGATGACTTCGAGGGTACGAAGACCACCATCGATGTGACGACTCCTACCTCCTGGTTTATATCCAGTGTGCCTTCGCTCAACTTCAAGGACGATTACAGCGACAAGACCGGTCTGAGCAGTGGTTTCCACCGTTCACGTCTTGCCTGGTATACCATCGACCCGCTGTTCACCCGCCGTGGAAGTTCGCTTACTCCGGGACATATCAAGGGCGATCTCAAGCAGTTGAGTAACCATTATGTTCGCGAGGTCTATACCAAGGAGCTCTTCCCATTGCGCGACCAGAGCAGCTATCAGGGCGCTACCAATACCCTGAATGTACTCAATCTGGCTTACTATCCAAGCGAGCCGGGACCATACAACTTCAATGTAACAGATTTGCAGGCTGACGGAACCCTGCAGAATCCGCAGCGCAATTGGGGCGGAATGATGCGTAAGCTGGATACCAATGATTTCGAACAGGCAAACATTGAATACATCGAGTTCTGGATGCTCGATCCGTTCATCTATTCCCGTGAAGAGGCAGATGCTGCCGATTACGGTGGTGATTTCTACATCAACCTGGGTGAGGTGAGCGAGGATATCTTGCGTGATGGCAAGAAATTCTATGAGAGTGGCATGCCGGTAGATGGCAGCAAGAGCTACACCTATACCCAATGGGGTAAGATTCCTACCCAGAGCACCGTGACCTACGCCTTTGCTACCACCAGTGGCAGCAGAGCCTTGCAGGATGTGGGTTTCAACGGACTGACTGATGCCGAGGAGCAGGAATTCTACAAGAGTGCTTATCTCGACCAGATTCAGGGCAAGGTGAACCAGGCGGTATTCGACAGCATCTTTGCCGATCCGGCACGTGATGACTACCACTATTTCCGCGGTTCCGACTGGGATGAGATGCGCGCTCCTATCTTGCAGCGATATAAGTATATCAACAATCCTCAGGGCAACTCGCCTGACAGCGACAGCCGTTCTGAGAGCTATGATACTTCTTATAAGTCAACGCCGGATGTCGAGGATATCAACCAGGATTATACCCTCAACGAATATGAGAAATACTTCCAGTACCGTGTCAGCATCCGTCCGGAAGATCTCGTGGTGGGTAACAATCATATTGTAGATAAGCGTGAATACAGCCAGACCTGGCGTGATAATACCAAGTCTACCGTCACCTGGTATCAGTTCCGCATACCTATCGATGAGTTTGAGAGCCGTCAGGGCAACATCAACGATTTCTCCAGCATCCGCTTCATGCGTATGTTCCTCACCGGTTTCAAGAAACCTATCGTGCTGCGTTTCGGTACCTTCGACCTCGTGATGGGCAAGTGGCGTACCTATGACCAGCCGCTCGGTGCTGCCAGTGGCGGAACCCTCGATGCAAGCAGCGTGAGTCTGGAGGAGAACGGCGAGAAGACACCGGTCAACTATGTATTGCCTCCGGGCATCAAGCGCGAGCAGGATCCTAGTCAGCCTCAGTTGGTTGAGGCCAACGAGCAGGCGTTGAGTCTGGTGGTCAAGAATATGAGCACAGGCGAGGCGAAGGCGGTTTATAAGAATTCTACCCTTGATCTGCGCCAGTACAAGCGCATCCAGATGTTTGCCCATGCCAATGCATTGGAGCAGAATACCACCCGTTTGCAGGATGGTGATCTCTCAGTCTTCATCCGTCTGGGTAGTGATTACAAGAACAATTACTACGAGTATGAAATCCCGCTGAAACTCACCGAGCCACGCTCCAACTACAACCGCTATGTACTTGCCGACTGTAAGGCGGTATGGCCTGAGGAGAATATGCTCGATGTGCCGCTGAGCGTCTTTACGGCATTGAAGAAAAACCGCAACAAGGCGAAGGCACAGGGTGTGGCTTCTTATCTCGCTCCTTATTCCATGATGGATGCAGAACATCCGCAGAACAAGATTACCATCGTGGGTAATCCGAGTCTCGGCGAGGTGAAGACCATGATGCTGGGTGTGAGAAACAATTCTGCCGACATCAAGAGTGGTGAGGTATGGATAAACGAACTCCGACTCAAGGAACACAATAATTCGGGTGGTTGGGCAGCCAATGCCAACCTGAACGTACAACTCTCCGATTTGGGTAGCGTGAATGCCACCGGCAGATACATCAGCGAGGGATTCGGCGGTCTGGAAGATGGCGTGGCAAGTCGCACTACCGATAATTACGGTACCTACAGTGTGACCACATCGCTCGAAATGGGTAAGTTCTTCCCTGACAAGGCGAAGGTGAGTATACCTTTATATTATAGTGTCACCAAGGAGAAGACCACTCCTAAGTATAATCCGCTGGATACCGATATGGAGTTGAAGGATGCCCTCGATGCCGCCGGCTCCAAGCATGAGCGCGATTCTATCGAGAACATCGCTGCCACCAAGATTACGCAGACCAACTTCTCCATCTCGAATGCCCGGGTGGGTATCGCTACCAAGCGCCATCCGATGCCATACGATCCTGCCAACTTCTCGTTCACCTACAGTCATCAGCATCAGTATACTACGGGTGAAACGACGATGTATGAGCGAAAGGACAACTGGCGCGGAGCCCTGGATTATTCGTGGAGCCCGGTTTATAAGGCATGGGAACCGTTCAAGGGACTGAAGAACAAGAGCAAGTGGCTCGACATTCTGAAACGTTTCGGACTGAACTGGCTACCGCAGAACATAGCCTTCAATACCGAGATGACGCGCGATTACTACGAGTTGCAGGAGCGCGATATGGAAACCCTGATGAGTGGAGCTGCCGGAGTAGACTCCAAGTTGCCGCTCACCTTCAGTGAGCAGTTCCTCTGGAACCGTGAGTTCTCCATCAACTGGGATCTGACCAAGAACCTGCACATGAACTTCCAGAGTGCTACCCATGCACAGATAGAGGAACCATATACACCGGTCAACAAGGATCTTTATGCCGACCAGTATCATGCCTGGAAGGATTCCGTATGGACCAGCATCCGCCACTGGGGTGCACCGCTCGACTACAGTCAGAATTTCCAGGCATCCTACAAGGTGCCTCTCAATCTGCTGCCTGTCTTCGACTGGGTGAACAGCGATGCCTCTTACAATGCCAACTATTCTTGGGAGCGCGGTACAGAGGATGAGGAGGGCAACTCGTATGGAAATACCATCAATACCCAGCGCGAACTGACATTGAACGGTAACTTTAACCTGGTGAAACTCTACAACCATGTGCCTTTCCTGAAGAAGGTAAACGATAAGTTTGACCGTACCCAGAGTAGGGCACAGATGCAGCGCAAGAAGCAGGAAAAAAAGAAAAAGAAGCAGGAAGCAAAGGAACAGGCGGCAGATCCGAAGAAGGCGCTGCCAAAGAACAAGCGTGCCTTCGAACGGGAAATCACCCTCCTGCCTGATACTACATTCAAGATACGTCACGGCAAGAACACCAGACGACTGATTGTGAATGCCAAGACGGAAGACGGCAAAGTGTTCCCGCTTAAATATAAAAAGGTGGATAATAACCAGATCAGAATCATCTCAAAGGTAGATACTGCCATGAAGGTAAAACTCTCCGTACTGGCTAAGGAACCGCTTGATGATAAGAAATGGTATAAGGGATTGCAGTTGGCTAGTCGCCTGGCAATGATGGTGCGCAATGTGAGCATCAACTATCGCAGCAGCTATCAGCTCACCCTGCCGGGTTTCTTGCCTAGTGTGGGTGATGCCTTCGGACAGAAGAAGGTGGGACAGATGGCACCGGGTCTTGACTTCGCCTTCGGTATGGTTGGCGACGATTATATCGAGAAGGCTAGAAACAACGACTGGCTGCTCTGCAACGACAGTATCGCAACACCAGCCACTACCAGCAGAACGGATAATCTTACGTTGCGTGCCACCCTGGAGCCTGTCAAGGATTTCAAGATTGATCTCTCAGCCACACGTACCAAGACCACGCAGAAGAGCATACAGTATATGTATGAAGGAACGCCAACCACCCAGAGTGGAGCCTTCCAGATGACTACCATCTCGCTGGGTTCGGCTTTCGAGGGAATGGGCAATGCCAATTCGGGGTATCGCAGCAAGACCTTCGAGAAGTTTGTCAACTCGCTGGCTGGTTTCAGAGATAGGGTAGAGGCGCAGTATGCCGGAACCGTTTATCCGGCTGGTTCGGCTTTGGCTGGCGGCAAGTTTGATGCTTCCCGCACGCCGGTCAACCAGTATAGCAGCGATGTCATGATTCCTGCCTTCCTCAAGGCTTATACCTCGATGGGTGGCAATTCGCTCTCGGTATTCCCGGCATTGAGTAGGATGTTGCCAAACTGGACCATCCGTTACAGTGGACTGGGACGTCTGCCTTGGTTTAATGAGCACTTCAAGAGTGTCAACATCAACCACTCTTACAAAAGCGTCTTTGCGGTAGGCAGCTACAATAGTTACAGCACCTTCCAGGAGTATATGAACGGTCTCGGCTTCGTGAGTGATGCCACTACGGGCAATCCATCTCCAAGCAGCATGTTCAACATTTCGCAGGTAAGTATCAACGAGTCGTTCTCGCCATTATTGGGTATGGATGTCACATTCAACAATAATATGACGGTGAAGGCAGAATATCGCCAGACCCGTGTGTTGAACCTCAGTATGACGAGTGTGCAGCTGAACGAGGCATTGAGTAAGGACTGGGTAATCGGTATGGGTTACCGCATCAACAACTTCGATGTTTTCGGCTGGGGTGCCAAGGCCTCCCGTTCCAAGTCGAAGGGCGGCAACAAGAATGCAGCCAATAAGAATGCGTCGACTACCAAGACGGTTCAGAATGGTACCAACCATGATCTGAATCTACGTCTTGACTTCAGTTTCCGCAAGCAGGCAGCCATCGTTCGTGATATTGCCTCAATGGTAAGCAGTGCCAGCAGCGGCAACAATGCTCTGAAACTGAGTTTCTCTGCCGATTATACCTTCAGTAAACTCCTTACCATGAGTTTCTATTATGACCGTCAGACCAACACCCCGCTCCTGTCGAGCAGCAGTTATCCTACCACCACACAGGATTTCGGCCTGAGCATCAAGTTCTCGCTGACGAGATGATGTTTTTATCGCCCAACTGCGGTGCAAAGGTACAATAAAAAACATTGCTTTATAAGAATGGGGTCATGTAAATCGGAATCAGGAGTGTTTGCCCATCATTCTGCAGATCTTTGGTGTAAACCAAGTACGGATTTACTATCCTGTTGGAGAATTTTTGACAGAAAGCATCAAGCGAGGCATGCGTTTTGTATCCAGACGACTTGACCTCTATAGGGCACAACTTACTGCCGCGTGACAACAAAAAGTCGATTTCGTAAGAATGCGTGGCATCCTTTGGAAAAGTATAGTAAAAGAGCCTGTTGCCTGAGGCTCTCAGCATTTGGGCAACCAGATTCTCAAATACGTATCCCATGTTGGTGGATAGCTTGTCGCTCAACAGTTTCTGGTAGATGATGTTCTCCGTATAATCCTTGTCCCAGAAAGCCAAAGTTACGAATAGTCCCGTATCGCCTATGTACAGTTTGTACTTGTTGATGTTGGCTGTCAGTGGCATTCCTACATTCGGATCATCCGTGTGGTACGCAATGTTAACAGTCTTGCTGTCTTCTAAGTTGAGTATCAACTCATCTATTTTCTCAGCAGCCATTCTTCCTACAGCAGAAGTAGGCTGATAGCGGAGCTGGTTCCTGCTCAATTGAGCTGGGATAGACATGAATAGTTTGGATATTTTGCCCGATGGGTCTATCTTTCTGAAATCATCAGCATATAGTTGGAGAATCTGTCGCTTTACGGTATCTACTTGCTGTAGATTGTTAGTGTTAAGATAAGCATTGACAGCTTGTGGCATTCCTCCTACCAACATATATAGGCGTAGCTCTCTCATCTTCAATCTGTTGACTCCCTCGCCTAGAGATATTTTCTTATCGAAAACTTGACGCAGCAGAGGCACGCTAGCCGTGTCCCCCATGGCCCATCTGAACTCTTCGTAATCCATCGGAAACATCTCGATACGATGTTCTTCGCTAGGGATGCTAATGTCCTTAGTGCTCTTATGTATGCTGATAAGTGAGCCAGTCTCTATATAGTCATATCTACCGTCTTTTACCAAATACTTGATGGCTTGTCGGGCTTTCGGACATTGTTGTACCTCATCGAAGATGATAACCGACTTTCGCTCATGCAATGTTTTATTGTAAGCATTCTGCAGGAAAAGAAAAATGAAATCCATATTCATAAGATCATCAAAGAGTGCTTTCACTTCCTTGGAAGCCTCATTGAAATCTATCAAAATGTATGATTCGTATTCATTCTTGGCAAATTCTTCTACGATAGTTGACTTTCCAATACGGCGAGCACCCTCTACAAGGAGGGCTGTACTTCCCTTGGAAATTTCCTTCCATTCAGCCATTTGGCTATATATTTTTCTCTTGAATACCCTATTCTCCATATTTTCAATGTTTTATGGGTGCAAAGTTACATAAAAAATATGTTTTACCAAAATCTTTTTAGTAAAAATATGTCGTTTTACCAAAATTTATTTTTGTGATTTATGTCGTTTTACCAAAATCTTTGCTGCAAAAGTGTGGGCATCAATGTTTTTGGTTATTAGTGTCATTAAGGGTTTGAGCTTTCATATAAGCTAAGAAAAAGCCGCTAGGATATCGTGTGAGAATATCCTGGCGGCTTTATATGGTATCTTGAAAAAACTTTACTTCTTGTCGTAAGCATGAACAGGGTAGTCGATGGTATAGTGGAGACCACGGCTCTCCTTGCGTTCTATCGCCATGCGGGTGATGAGATAACCCACGTTAATCATGTTGCGGAGCTCGCAGAGTTCCTTGCTTACCTTTACACGCTTGAAGAGGTTTTCTGTCTCTTCGTAGAGAAGGTCGAGACGGTCCCATGCTCGCTTAAGACGGAGGTCACTGCGCACGATGCCTACATAGTTGCTCATGCATTCGCCCACCTCTTTCACGCTCTGTGTAATCAGCACCTTCTCTTCGTTGGTCAAAGTACCTTCATCGTTCCATGCTGGTACCTTCTCATTGAAGTCGTACTCATCTACATGTTCAATACTGTGCTTGGCTGCAGTCTCGGCATAAACCACAGCCTCGATGAGCGAGTTGCTGGCAAGACGGTTACCGCCATGCAGACCGGTGCATGAACACTCGCCCAGGGCATAGAGACGGTTGATGCTTGAACAGCCGTTCAAATCTACCTTGATACCACCACACATATAGTGAGCGGCAGGACGAACAGGGATATACTCCTTGGTGATGTCGATGCCGATACTCAAACACTTGGCGTAGATATTAGGGAAGTGACGCTTGGTCTCCTCTGGATTCTTATGGGTTACATCGAGACAGACATGATCCAATCCGTGAATCTTCATCTCTTTATCGATGGCACGAGCCACGATGTCACGAGGCGCCAAACTCAATCGCTTATCATATTTCTCCATGAAACTTTCGCCGTTAGGCAGACGCAAGATGCCACCGTATCCACGCATCGCCTCGGTGATGAGGAAGGCAGGATGAGTCTCGCCCGGATGATAGAGGGCTGTAGGGTGGAACTGAACGAACTCCATGTCGGCTACAGTTCCCTTGGCACGGTATACCATCGCCTCGCCATCACCCGTAGCGATGACAGGGTTGGTGGTAGTCTGATAAACGGCACCACATCCGCCGGTACACATCACGGTAACCTTACTCAGATAGGTATCCACCTTCTGGGTCTCAGGATTCAATACGTATGCACCGTAACAGTTAATATAAGGTGTACGGCGGGTAACACGGGCACCGAGATGATGCTGGGTGATAATCTCTACAGCAAAATGATTTTCCTTGATATCGATATCCGGACAGTTGCGCACAGCCTCCATCAGACCGCGCTGGATTTCTGCACCCGTATCATCAGCATGATGAAGAATACGGAACTCGCTATGTCCGCCCTCACGGTGGAGGTCGAACTTGCCGTCCTGCTGCTTATCGAAGTTGACGCCCCACTGCACGAGCTCCTTGATCTGCTCCGGTGCCATGGTGACAACCTGCTTCACAGCTTTATAATCGCTGATATAATCACCAGCAATCATTGTATCCTGTATGTGCTTGTCGAAGTTATCCACTTCCAAGTTGGTAACTGACGCCACACCACCTTGTGCGAATGACGTGTTAGCCTCGTCGAGCGAGGTCTTGCAAATCATACACACCTTACCTTTATGCGCTCTGGCTACTTTCAGGGCGTAACTCATACCGGCAACTCCTGAGCCGATAATCAGAAAATCATACTTATAAACCATTGAGTTTATTCTTATCTAATTTCAATTTTAAGAACAGGTGTTTTTATCTATAAAACCGCCCCATTCTCTCAGAATTAATTCTTAATTCGTTGCAAAAGTAATAATTAATCTTTAAAATGAGTAATAAGAGAGGGATTTTTTGTAATTTTGCAGCGAAATTTAAGGTTATATAGTCTTTTAGACTATCAAAAGGTCGTAAAAACGACAATAATATAAGGTAATAAATCAAAGTTATGGCAGATAGAACTTTTCATAAGCGCTTTACGCTGACGGCACGTATCGGTGTGGCGGTGTTTGCAATCCTGGCTCTCTACTTCTTCTGGGTCAAACTGGCCATCATCGGCATCTTTGTGGCTATCATCATCGTGGGCATGATAGAGCGCATACTGAATACAACCTATACCTTCAAGATGGTAAAACCGATAGACCTGGATGAGGAGATGGAATATCTCATCATCAATGAGGGCAGGTTCTCTTCCAACAGAAATGTGCCGCTATGTGATGTCATTGATGTACACATCGCCAAGACTTTCTTCGGATTAGACCATTGTGTGGTCATCGAATACGGGCATAAGAATATTGTGACCGTTCAGCCGGATAATGAAGAGGCATTTATGGAGAGAATCAAAAATAAATAATTTCTTATAAGTTCAGTTGAACTGATTGTGATGAAAAAGATAATATATATGATGTTGGGTCTGATGATGGTATGGATATCCGTACCGGTGCAGGCCCAGAATGTGATTGAAGATGAGGGAATAGAAACGGTTGATGAGGAGGATGTTTCCGACTCTACACTCGTTGACTCCCTGGCAGCGGATACGCTGACTCAGAAATTGCCTTGGCCAGAATCGGTGAAGGTGGGTATTGATAAACTCCTTGAAAGCAAGATGTTCGAAACATCACAGGTAGGACTGATGGTCTGGGACCTGTCTGCTGACTCTTGTATCTATCAGAGAAATGAACGGCAGCTGATGCGCCCAGCAAGTACGATGAAGCTCCTGACTGCCATTACGGCGCTCGATAAGTTGGGCGGTTCTTACCAGTTTAAGACTACTCTGAAATATACCGGTACCATTGAGAATGGGGTATTGAAGGGTGATGTCTATTGTATAGGCGGTATGGATCCCCGTTTCAACAGCGATGATATGTCGGCATTTGTCAATAGTCTGAAGGAGATGGGTGTGGATACCATCCGTGGCAGCATCTATGCCGACCGCTCTTTGAAGGATGCCGACCTGTTGGGTGAAGGCTGGTGCTGGGATGATGACAATCCGGTGCTTTCGTCACTGGTGTTCCAGCGCAAGGACATCTTTATGGATAAGTTTCTTGCTAAGCTCCGTGAGGAAGGCATCGAATATTCCTGCTTTGGGGCTTCAGAGAAGACTTGCCCTGCGAGTGCCTTTACGGTCTGTACCCGATTCCATACGATGGATCAGATTCTGCACAAGATGATGAAGGAGAGTGATAATCTCTATGCCGAGAGCATGTATTATCAGATTGCGGCTTCTACGGGCAATAAATGGGCGAGTGCCAAGAGTGCCCGGAATGTGGAAAGACAGCTTATCCGTAAGATAGGACTCGATCCGGCAAGATATAAATTGGCTGACGGCTCGGGACTTTCGCTCTATAATTATCTCAGTGCCGAACTGGAGGTGAAGTTGTTGCGTTATGCTTATCTCAATGGCAACATCATGGACCATCTGAAGCATTCGCTGCCTATCGGTGGGGTAGATGGTACATTGAAGAAGCGTATGAAGAACAGTTTTGTGCATGGCAATGTGAAAGCAAAGACGGGTACGCTGACGGGCATCATCTCATTGGCGGGTTACTGTACCGCAGCCAATGGTCATGAACTCTGTTTCGCGATCATCAACAATGGTATCATGCATGGCAATAATGCCAGAAACTTTGCAGATAAAGTATGTACTTTGCTCTGCCAACCGTGAGCGGTAGTTGATAGTCTTAGTTGATAATTAATAGTTGATAGTTAATAGTTAATAGTTTTATGGAGGAAATTCGTAAGTTGGTAGATGAAATGATTGGCATGGCAGGAGTCACAGGTGATTTCGTGCCGATGCTTCGCCATATCTTGCTCACCATTACTGCCATTCTCTTGGCGATACTGAGCGATTTTCTTTGTCGCAAGATACTGGTTCCGCTTATCAGTAAGATTACTGATAAGACGGATATCACTTGGGATGATGTGCTGCTGAACAAGAAGGTGCTCACCTCGGCTTGCCATATTGTGCCGGCTGTGGTGATATGGTCGCTCATGCCACTGATTTATCTGGAATATCCGATATTCAAGGAGATATTGGAGCGGGCTACGGGCATCTATATCGTGGTGATGTCGGTGCGTACGGCTCTGGTCTTCATCGGGTCTTTCAAAGGACTGGAGGATTCTCAGGAGCGACGCTCATCGGCTCAGCAGTATTTCCATACTTTCTGCGGTGTTCTCAGGGTATTGATGCTCTTTGTGGCTGGCGTGGTGGTGATTGCCATTCTGCTGGGCAAGAGTCCGATGACCCTCTTTGCCGGTTTGGGTGCTACCTCGGCTGTCCTGATGCTGGTCTTCAAGGATACCATCACGGGATTGGCGGCTGGTGTGCGTCTTACCAGCAATGATATGTTGCATAAGGGCGACTGGATTACGGTGAAGTCGGTGGATGCCAATGGTATCGTTGAGGATATGTCACTCACGACCGTGAAGGTGCGCAACTTTGATAACACCATCGTTACCATTTCGCCTATTACCCTGGTGAATGGTTCGTTCCAGAACTGGATTGGTATGCAGAAGAGTGGTGGACGAAGAGTGAAGCGCGTGGTTTACTTCGATTTCCGCAGTGTTCGTCTGGTAGATGAGGCGTTGAAACGTAATCTGCTTGCCAAGCATTTCGCCACCGAAGATTCGTTTAAACTGAAAGAGTCGTTGCAGAAGGCGATAGATAAGGATATGCAGGAGGGGAAGGATATTGAGGATTTAAAGAATCCTGCAGCCCTTGCCCCTACCAATCTCCAGCTTTACCGTAAATTCATGGAGAAGTATCTGCGCCAGCGTCCGGAGGTCAATACCGATCTCACATTGATGGTGCGCCACATGGAAGCCACGCAATGCGGTCTCCCTATCGAGTTCTATTTCTTCATTAAGGATAAGGTATGGGTGAATTACGAACATATCCTCGCCGATATCATGGAGCATGCCTATGCCTTGGCGAATGAGTTCGGTCTGAAGATTTACGAGCAATATCCGGAACAGTAATTACTTTGAACATTGAGATTTGAACATTGAATTTTATGAATAGTTTTTCGGCTGTCATTATCCGTTGGTTTCGTGAGAATGGTAGGGATTTGCCTTGGCGCGAAACCAAGGATCCTTATGCCATCTGGCTGAGCGAAATCATCCTTCAGCAAACCCGCATCGCACAGGGATGGGAATATTGGGAGCGGTTCATGAAGACCTATCCCAAGGTTGAAGACTTGGCTGCTGCCAGCGAGGATGATGTCTTGAAACTCTGGCAGGGATTGGGGTATTACTCGCGAGCCCGCAACCTTCATGCTGCTGCCAAACAGATTGTGGTGCTCGGTCATTTTCCTGATACGCTTGAAGGTATCAAAGCCCTGAAAGGGGTGGGCGATTATACTGCAGCAGCCATCGGTTCTTTTGCCTTTGATATTCCGGCGGCAGTAGTAGATGGCAATGTGTACCGGGTTCTTTCACGTTACTTCGGAATAGATACTCCTATCAACTCAACGCAGGGGAAAAAAGAGTTTGCTGCGTTGGCTCAATCACTCTTGCCTGCTTCGTCTGCTCAGCAACTTTCTGATACTGCATTATCGCCTGTTGCTGCCTATAACCAGGGTATGATGGATTTCGGAGCTATCCAGTGCACTCCCCAATCTCCAAAATGTCTTGTCTGTCCGCTTGCCGAAACCTGTGAGGCGTTGAGGACTGGAAGGGTAGAGGAGTTGCCGGTGAAAAACAAGACACTGAAGGTGAAAACGCGCCATCTCTCCTATATATATATAAGGTGTAAAGGCGATGTGGCTATCCACCGTCGCGGTGAGGGTGATATCTGGCAAGGATTGTGGGAACCATATAACGCATCAGATGCTCCGCAACTGCCTGCCTTTGTCCATAATCCTCTTCTCCTGGCTAAGGATGTGAAGCATGTACTTACCCATCGCATCCTCCTTGCCGACTTCTATCTGCAGGAAACAGAAACCCGCCCCCTGCTCCCTGATGATTATATCTGGGTGAAAGAGGACGAGATAGAACAGTATGGTGTTCCAAGGTTGATAGAAATCATGTTGGAAATGGTTCAAGCTAAATCATAAAAAAGAGGGTGTGTCATAAGGCCATGACACACCCTCTCTTATTTATATATGTTCTGTTAGATATTTTGTCTCAATCAAGAATTAGTAATTCTGTGCTTCAATCTGGAAGTAGCTCTGTGGGTGGTTGCAGACTGGGCAAACCTCAGGAGCCTTCTTGCCAACTACGATATGTCCGCAGTTAGAGCACTGCCAGATGCAGTCGCCGTCACGAGAGAAGACGAGCTTGTCCTGTACGTTTTTCAAGAGCTTGCGATAACGCTCCTCATGGTGCTTCTCAATCTCAGCAACCATCTCAAACTTAGCTGCAATCTCATCGAAACCCTCTTCGCGAGCCTCTTTCGCCATACGTGGATACATGTCTGTCCATTCATCGTGCTCACCATTCGCAGCAGCCTCCAGGTTCTTCTCTGTATCCTGGATAGCACCGCCCTCCAGATATTTGAACCACAACTTAGCGTGCTCCTTCTCGTTAGCAGCTGTCTCCTCAAAGATATTAGCTATCTGTACAAAACCGTCCTTCTTTGCCTTGCTTGCAAAATAGGTATATTTGTTACGAGCCTGTGACTCACCAGCGAAAGCCTCCTGGAGGTTCTTCTCTGTCTTTGTTCCTTTTAATTCCTTCATAATGTATTCTGTATTAAGTTATTAATATGTTCTTTATTATTATCGGATGCAAAGATATTGAAAATATTTCAAATATACAAATAAATTAAGAACTATTTAACTTTTTGGCGCTTATTTAAATAAAATAAAGCAAAACCAAGCATGGCAACACCGAATATCCACGAGATAATGGCACTCGTTACCATACCCAGCGTATGAGTGAATCCCGCCACAATGAAGGTGAAGAAACTCACACAGGCCACAGTCAGGGCGTAAGGCAACTGTGATGATACATGATGTACATGCTTGCATTCTGCTCCTGCACTCGCCATGATGGTGGTATCGCTGATAGGAGAGATATGGTCGCCACACACCGCACCAGCCATACATGCCGAGATAGAGATGATGCGCAAAGGATCAGCACCAGGGAATACGGCGATGCAGATAGGAATCAGAATACCGAAGGTTCCCCAGGAGGTACCCGTTGCAAATGCCAGGAAGCCTGCTACCAGGAAGATGATGCCCGGAAGAAGCATCTGAAGTTCTGAGGCACTGCTCGCTACAACCGATGATACATATTCTGCCGCACCCAGCGAGTCGGTCATACTCTTCAGCGTCCATGCCAAAGTAAGAATCAGAATGGCTGGTACCATCGCCTCAAAACCCTTGATGAGACTACTCATCGCCTCATCGAAAGGCAAGGTCTTGCGAATGGTAAACATCATGATGGTAAGAATCAGGGCTGCCAATGAACCGATTACCAGACCCACAGAAGCATTGCTCGCAGCAAAGGCATCTACAAAGTTGAGATAGTTGGCATTATCGGCATCGAAGAATCCGCCCGAATATACCATACCCGCCATGCAGAAGATAATCAGCATGATGATTGGTATCACCAGGTCGCTCACGGTTCCCTTGTTCTTGGAATCCTCTTTCTGTTTGGCTCCCACACCATGCTCAACAATCTGCAGTTTGGTATCGCTTACCTCATCGAGTTTCCCGCCATTGGTTCGTTCGTACCATTCCTTCAGTCTTGCATCATACTTGCTCATCGCCTTGAAGTCGAAGCCCAGTATCACGATGCCAAACATAAAGAGGATGGTAAAGAATGCGTAGAAATTAAAAGGTATCGCCTTGCAGAAAAGCGCCAGTCCGTTCTCTCCGCCCGATACGAAGCCCGATACCGCAGCTGCCCAACTCGAGATAGGGGAGATGATGCAGACCGGAGCGGCTGTAGAATCGATGAGATAAGCCAGTTTCTCCTTGGTAACACCGTTGCGCACTGCGATAGGGCGCATCACCGAACCCACGGTAAGGCAGTTGAAGTAATCATCGATGAATATCAGAATGCC
>ERZ869983.86-NODE-86-length-30474-cov-12.251702_pt1 | contig 30474 bp, 32 predicted proteins | sample MGYA00521106_ERZ869983 | MGnify/ENA primary metagenome ERZ869983 (study PRJEB32232, sample SAMN07284972) | human gut metagenome | biome: human-associated habitat; material: feces | host: Homo sapiens | place: Tanzania | collected 2014-04-05 ...
GATCTCCGCAGCGAACTGCCCCACCGTGCCTCTCTCGGCGGCACAACCAACAGTCAGCAGTTTATCACCGACGAGGAGAACCGCCGCTATTCGCCATGGATTGTAGAGAGCATAGATAGTCCGATAGACCATCCGATAGACTATCAGAACGTCTATGCCCAGGCTTTGGCACTGGGCAAGGAGGTGATGAGCCGCAGCAAGGAAGACACTCAGGGCTGGACCTTCTGGCTCACCCGTCAGGACATCGACCAGATACGCAACCACAACCGTCTCTTTATGGTGGCAAACTATGCCGAAGAGCAGATTCTGAAGTACTACAGGGTTCCGGAACCGGATACCCCACTGCAGTACATCAAGTTCCGCTACACCTCGGAAATTCTGGAGAAGATTGGCTGCAACCCAGCCCTCCGCCAGAATCTGAACAGCCACAACATCGGTTCCGTGATGGCACGGCTGGGCTTCAAGAAGATCCACAAGGACAAGGGCAACGGTTGGGCTGTCATCGAAAAGGAACCGGTCGAGCTGAACAGCGACGCTGCCGTCGATCCTACGGATACTTTCGAGGACTAAGTATCTTACTTTCTACCCGTAAGTATGTTACTTTCAACCCGTAAGTATAATACTTAAACATCAAAAGCTATATGGATATAAGAAGCTATACGAAGCAGGAACTGGCTCTGCTCTATTTCCCCGATTCGTCACCCGTGGTGGCAAGTGCTCATCTGATGCGTTGGATTTGTCGCAATCCCGACCTTCTGAAGAAGCTTCATGAAAGCGGATACGACAAGAACAGCAAGGAATTCACACCTATGCAAATTTCCTATATTATCTATTTTCTCGGCGAACCATAGGCTTCCAAGTATGAGAAAGTATGAGAAAGTGTGAGCAAGTATGAGAAAGTATGAAGTGGCGTTTTCAGATTTCGTATCTTTGCATTGTCATTCAAAGAGGATGATGCTCCTGCCCCATCGGGGGTAGAAGGATACTATCACTAAATTAACCACTTTATGATTCAGTACGTGTTAAAAAAGAACATCAATGAGAAGATGCCGAATGCCTATGGCAAGTTCTTCGCCTATCCGGTCATCACTCAGACCTACGACATCGACCAGCTCGTAGATCACATGGCAAGTCACAACACCCCATTTTCGCGAGGAGCGATTAAGGGTATGATTACCGACATGGTAGCGTGCATCCGAGAGCTGGTACTCCAGGGCATCGCAGTGAAGATTGCCGACCTCGCCATCCTCTCCATTGGTATCAAGAACAAGGCGGGAGCCGCTACCGAGAAGGAGTTCACCATTGCCAAGAACATCGACAGCCTGAAGATTAGAGCTCGTGGCACGGGCGACTTCAGCTGCGTCAACCTCAGCCTCGACGGAACGCTGAAGAAGGCAACAGCTCTGTTGGGGGATGGCACCACCCAGGATACCGGGAAGGATACCCCTGGAGGTGACAACACCAGTCAGGATGGTAGCGAAACCCCTGGAGGTGACAACACCGAGCAGGGCGGTAGCGGAACCACTGGAGGCTCAGATGTAGGCATGTAGTCCTAGCCTCCTGGCATCTGAAACAAGAGAAAGCGCATCGGCAGGATGCAGTCCGGAGTAATCCGAGGGCACATCAGGAATGAAATTCAACATTGTCAAATCATCGCCCTGAACGGATGCTTGCTCATCCTGCCCGCTTCCTCTCTTTTGTCTCCCACAGATTTCACAGATTTGCACAGATACTCTCGTTGCAAGCAACGGTCTTATACACATCAAGTCTCACAGTAAAGAAAATCTGTGAAAATCTGTGTTATCTGTGGGAAAATTCAACATTCAACATTTAACATTCAACATTATAAAAAATGGATTTACGAAGTTACACCAAGCAGGAGTTAGCCCTGCTCTATTTTCCGGATTCCGACCCGGACGTGGCAAGAGCCCATCTGATGAGATGGATAGTAAAGTGCACCCAGCTCTACGAGCAGTTGCAGAAGAGTGGATACACCAAGAACACCAAGGAGTTCAATCCTCTGCAAGTATCCTATATTTTCTTCCATTTGGGAGAACCCTGATATTTATCGGTGAAAATCGGTGAGTATCGGTGAGCAACGGTGAGCATCGGTGAGTTGGTAAAATGAAATGTTGTATCTTTGCATTGTGATTCAGAAAGAGAAGTCGCACACGGATCTCACAGATCTCACGGATCTTCTCTCGTTGCAAGCAACGGTACTCTCACTAAGCCTCACAGCAAAAACTCCGAAGGAGTCTAAAATCCGTGAGATCCGTGAGATCCGTGTGGGAAAATAAAACCTCCGTGAGGAGTCAAAGATTCGTTCGATTCGTGAGATTCGTGTTCAAAAATCAGGCACTGCGCAGCGCCCACTTAACATTTAACATTAACCATTTAAACACTTAAAAACTTATGTTGCTTTACGTACTAAAACTAAATCAGAACGCCAAGATGCCAGAGGCATACGGCAAGTATTACGCCTATCCAGTCATCACTCAGACGGTAGACATCGACGGCCTGGCCGAACACATGGCTAGCCACAACACTCCTTTCTCAAAGGGAGCCATCAAGGGCATGATTACCGATATGGTATCGTGCGTCAAGGAACTCACCTTGCAGGGATTCGCTGTGAAGATTGACGACCTCGCCATCTTCTCCATCGGTATCCGCAACAAGGAGGGAGCCGCCTCAGAGAAGGAGTTCACCATCGCCAAGAACATCGACGGTTTCCGTCTCCGTGCTCGTGGCACCGGTGAGTTCAGCGCCAAGACCATCAACCTCGAAGCTACGCTGAAGAAGGCCTCTGCTCTGTTAGGTGATGGCACCACCCCGGATACCGACAAGGGAACCACTGGTGGTGAGAACACCGAACAAGGCGGTAGCGGAACCACAGGAGGTGAAAACACCGAACAGGGTGGTAGTGGAACCACTGGAGAAGGAGGAGGCGATGGCTTAGAGTAGTCCTAGCCTCCTGGCATCAGAAACAAGAGAAAGCGCATCGGCAGGATGCAGTCCGGAGTAATCCGAGGGCCCCATCAGGAATGAGTTCATCACTCACCATTCAACATTGTCAAATCATCGCCCTGAACGGATACTTGCTCATCCTGCCCGCTTCCTTCTTGGTTTCCCACACGGATCTCACGGATCTTTTTCGTTGCAAGCAACGGTTCTCACCAAGCCTCACAGGAAAGATTCCATAGGAGTCGAAATCCGTGAGATCTGTGAGATCCGTGTGGGAAAATTAATCACTAATCATTAATCACTAATCATTAAACACTAACAAAAATGAAAAAAGAAACAATCAAGAAAGTAATCAATTTCGTCATCACCGTCCTCACTGCCGTTCTCAGCGCCTTCTGTGTGCAGAGCTGCAAGGGCTAAGGTAATTAATCAATAATCACTAATCAATAATCACTAATCAATAATCACTAATCATTAATCACTAGAAACAATGAAGAATCAAAGAAAAATCGATTTAATCGTGGTACATTGCAGTGCCACACGTATTAACCAGGACTTCCCAGTAGAAGCCTTAGAAGCCTGCCACAAGGCCCGTGGTCTCCACTCCATCGGTTACCACTATTACATTACGAAGGATGGCGTGGTCTATCCCTGCCGTCCAGAAAGCGAGGAGGGTGCTCACGCCCGCCACTACAACGCCCATAGCATCGGAATCTGCTACGAGGGCGGTCTCGACGAGAAAGGCAAGCCTGCCGACACTCGCACTCCAGCCCAGAAAGCAGCTCTGGAAGACCTCCTCTACAGTCTCGTCCTCGACTATCCCGATGCCGAGATCCTAGGTCATCGCGACCTCCCCTGGGTTCGCAAGAGCTGTCCGTGCTTCGATGTCAGGGAATGGCTGAAGGAAATCGACTTCCATCTCTAGAAGCCCGAACAGATTCCAGAAATTCATACTATTCGAGATATTCGTGTTCAAAATCATCCCAGCTTGTAGCAATACAGGTTGGGATTTTTATTATCCGTGAGAGAACATAAAATATTCGTGCTATTCGTGAGATTCGTGTTCACCATCATCCTATTCTATCCTTTTAATCACCTTGCATGGATTACCTGCGGCAATACAATTGGCAGGGATGTCCTTTACAACAACAGAACCTGCACCTATCACAGTTCCTTCACCGATAGTCACTCCTTTAAGAATGATACTCTTAGCTCCAATTAACACATGGTCTTTAATGACAACTGGCGCACACTTAGCAGTATGATTATCCATACTCACCATAGGAGCAAACATCTCGCCAGAATCACGCACACGCCAATCAAGATTATGAGCATCAGAATCCATGATAATGCAATCACCACCAATATTCACATAGTTACCGATGGTGATTTGCTCTTTCGCCCAAAGGCAGGGTGAAGACATACCTACATGATGCCCAATCTCAATGATTGAGTTAGGACGTTCTGTTATTATGCATCCCCTTTGATTGCGACACAACGGATTATAACAATCACCAGAGGTAAAAGTGAAATCATCACCAATCTCAACTTTCGAATCTGGATGAATGTCAAGATAGATGTGATTGAATACCATTGCCCTCTTGCCTAAATGATTCCATCCGATGCAACCTCTCAAACACAAGCGGTTGTATCTGAGATAGAACTGCTTGCGGAGGAAGCGAGGAAAATGAAGAAACTTGCGGGTATATAAGCGAATAAATCTACTCATTATTTTTTTATTTGAATTTATCTATTTTCTGTTTTACGAGTCGAGCGATGATTCTATAACCTTCTTTTTTAAAGTGACATCCATCTACCATCAGCTGAGGTGGCACCATTCCATGCCTGATACTATCCTTATCCTCTTGAGTAGGAATAAAACCAGCTTCCTGCAAACCTCTGTTCACCATATGACGACGCAGATTGATATAGCTATTGCCAAAAGCAAGTTGCAAAGAGTCTTCCATTTCACCCATACGCTTAGGTGTAGGCATCACGTCATTTGGCTTATGAAAAGAAACAACAACATAATGTTTGCAACGGCTATATTTTATCATAGCCTTCACTTGCCGTATAAGGTCAGCTGCATTCTTGAATCCACCATTCTGCCCAATGAAGAACACATTGCACCAGGCTCCTCTCAGTTGTCTCATCGCCTGAGTCTTGATAATACTTCCCTTGCGGAGCGTATCAGTCTTCTCAATCTTCTGTTTGGGTGTCAAGAGATAATTAAACTCAAATTCAAATTTCTTGTTTGGATTCTGCCAAAACTTGGTCTGAGATTCAAGCATGATAGTTTTTCCATCAATAAGAACTGGGTTAACTCTGGCACATGCGTCCTCTTTAAAGCCACCTTGCAGAAGAGGAAAGACCTCGCTCTTATGGTCATAGGAAGAAATAAATGTCGGAATGTCGTTATTACCAATAAAGGTATCAAACTTGCGTTCCTCGTCTTTGAAGAGCACCACATCGTGGGCCAAGATCATCGGATAAGCCCCCTGTCTTGCCATGATGGTAAGCGTATTCTCACCACCAACTCCACAGTTGACAACATCATAGCCATCTCCCATAAGGTCTTGCAACACTCCTGGGTAGCTATCATCGCCCATAAAGGTTTCTTTGAGGAATTGCTTGATACCATTGCCACCCACATTGGTATGGCTGGCAGTTAAAGAATCACCCCAGCATACAATCGTTTTCTTCTCCTTGTCATCCGAACAAGATACAAGGACGGAAAGGAGCAATATCGCCCCCCCATAACCAGATTTCTAGATAATTTGTACATTGTTAATCTACTATTATAAGATTCTTTGATTTCAATAAGCGAACAGGTAAGTTCACTAAGATAAATCTCTTAATTCGTTCGTATGTAATCTTGTAATTTCGCTTATACTTTTCCTTCTTAGTCACTCCTGGATGAGACTTGATGACCACGTCTATTCCATACTTGTTTCTAAGGAAAGATTTTGTATCATCAATACGATGCAAGTAATCTTTATAGAGGAAGCGAACCAATCTATCATCAATTCCCCATGTAGCATAAACATTAATGTTCACTTGCTTTAATGACAAATATTGCAGATTCTCGAAATGATAGAAAAGCAAATCATAATTATTGCCTCTACATTTCAACTTAATAGAACTAGAAAAATTGTCAATTAGTTTATATTGTGCTATATTCCATGGAGCTACACCGGCACCCAGATTCTGAGTTTCAATGACGTAATTATAATCACTTACCCAGTTATCCATATACTTTTGATCTGCCCAATATACGCCATCCCCATCAATAGAGCAATGTTCCAGGCACTGACCAATCCAAACATCAAGCAGCGTTCTAGCGTTTTCATCATTTTTGAACGTATTGCATTCCACACAATAAGTTCCAACTATGTCAGCTTGATTCAATTCAAAGCTGTTGAAACGATGTCCAACAATAGACACTGAGGCGTTGCTCTCTTTCATTTCATCTACCAATACCAATGGGTCTGCGTAAAATGCCATATCTGCATCTACATATGAACAATAATCTGGCTGGTAGGTATCCAATACATACTTTATCAACGAAGAAGAACATGTCCAACAATATTCTCCAATACCTCGTGTAGATTTAACCCGAAGCAAATCTTCGTTTTCAAAATCAGCTAATCTGATTGGTATAAGATGCTCATAATTTAAATCTGTTAAAACCTCATAGCACTTGTCATTCATGGCTAGCACATAGAGAGTGAAGCAAGAAGCATACTTCTCCAATGATTTATATAGCACCAATCCTTTATCCAAATAGTTACTATCGAACAAAGTACAAAGGGCGTAATTTATGTTTTGGCTCATAGAACTATTTAAATGAATTAATGGCATCTACAACAATCTTTGCTTCTTCCTCGCTTATCACCTGATTCATAGGAATAGACAATTCCTGCTGATGAATCTTCTCTGAAATAGGAAGAGAAAGCTGAGGGGTATTCCAAGATTCTTTAGCATAACACTCCTGATGATGTGGTGGTATTGGATAATGAATCAATGTCTGAACACCCTGTTCTTTCAAGTACTCCTGCAATTCATCACGGCGTTCGCAGAAGATAGGGAACTGGTGATATACATTATTTTCATCATCAATCTTTGCAGGCAATGTAATCAGCGGATTGTTGATATGCTCATAATAATATGCTGCCAACTTCTGACGCTGAGCATTGTCCTCATCCAAATACTTCAACTTGACATCAAGAACAGCAGCATCCAACTCGCTCATACGGCTGTTGATACCAGCATACTTAAATACATACTTCTTCTGACTACCATAATTTGCCAAAGCACGAATCACAGAAGCAAGTTCCTTATCACTAGTAGTTACTGCTCCTGCATCACCAAAGGCACCGAGATTTTTACCAGGATAGAAACTGTGCGCACCAGCATCTCCCAAAGCACCAGTCTTCACACCTTTCCAGGCACAACCTTGACTCTGAGCACAGTCTTCCATCAACTTCAAGTTATGTTTCTTGCAAATCTCGCCCAACTTGTCATTATAAGCAACACGACCATAAAGATGAACAATCATTACACCCTTTGTTTTAGGAGTGATTTCAGCCTCAATCTTATCAATATCAATTTCAAGATTTTCAAATGTAGGCTCAACCAAAATAGGAGTCAAATTATTTTCTGTAATAGCAAGAATAGTTGCAATATAGGTATTAGCAGGAACAATGATTTCATCACCATCCTGGAAAATACCTAACTCCTTATATCCACGGATTATCAAGCGCAAGGCATCCAAACCGTTAGCCACAGCAACACACTCATCTGTACCAATATACTGAGCATAATCCTTCTCAAACTGCTTGTTTTCATTACCCTGTAAAAACCAACCACTTTCAATAACACGATTGGCTGCAGCCTTATACTCATCACCATGCATCATGGTGATAGCCTGTAAATCTAATAACTTTACCATAATAATATTATTTATTTTTCTGTTTCTGAATATAACTGTTGATAACTTGTAACGAATCGAAGGAATTGGTATCAAACCACTTAAAATCACTACCTAGAACCTGTACCTGCAACTTATTCTTCTCAAAATAAGCTTTATTCAAAGAAGTTACCTCTAAACGCCCACGCTCTGATTTTTCTACAAGCTTAGCATATTCTGTAACTCCTTTAGGAAAAACATAAAGTCCGGTAATCGAATAATACAAAGGCTTTGTTGACTTTCCTTCAACAGTTAGGCATCTTCCCTCTGAATCTAGCGTAACTACACCATACTGCTCAGAATCCCAGTCACGGCACACAAATATGGATGCCTGACCGCTATTCTGTGCTGCCCTAATGGCCTTTTGTAATTTGATATTTCTATCCTTGCCAAATATGATACAGTCACCAGTAATCATACAGACCGGTTCTTCCCCAACAAACTCTTCTCCAATCGTAAAAGCCTGCGCAGCTCCTTCCGGTTTTGATTGTATTGCATACGTAAACCTCGCACCAAAGGCAGAACCATCGCCTAACGCCTGAATGAAAGTAGAAGCATGTTCTTGGCTAGTAATTATGAGAATATCTTTTATCCCTACACCTACCAACAATTCTATTGGATAATAAATCATCGGCTTGTCGTAGAGGGGCAGCAATTGCTTAGGTATTCCTAAAGTTAAAGGTGATAACTTATTACCCGCATCGCCAGCCAAGATAATTCCTTTTGAAAAAACGTCCATTACTTATTATTCTTTTCGTTTACATATTTCAGGAAGTCATCATAGTCTCTTATGTAGTCATCCTCAGAATATCCGTGAGATGCTAAGACTAAACAAATACTACCCGATGAAAAGCCTTGCTCGGAAGCCCAAATTCCAGGTGGTACATGAAGTCCCCAGAATGGTCTGTTGAGCTGTACCGTTCTCTTATTTACACCATCATCAAGTACAACTTCAAAAGCTCCAGATGCAGCAATGATAAATTGGTGGCATTCTTTATGAGCATGCGCTCCACGATCTTCACCACCTGGTATATCATAACTGTAGAATACACGGTTGATTGGGAATGGAACATGTACATTCTCATAGATGTAAGTAAGATTTCCCTCTACATCATGCATTTTGTTCAACTCACAGAGAGAACAATCAAACACACTTTTACCTTCCTTGGCACTGAAACTATCCGCAGGATTATTTACCTTAACAGAAGTATAATTCCCTGAAGAAGTCGTTTTTATAGAAGGATTCTTCACCCATGTCTTGAATTCTTCATAATCCATGATATAGTCATCCTTATCATATTCAGTAGAAGAAAGAACCAGAGCAAGAGAATTGGTTGAGAAATTCTTCATAGTTCTCCACATTCCTTTAGGAACGTATACACCAAAATAAGAACGATTCAGAGAGAACGTCTGTTTATTTCTTCCATCATCTAGTTCAACATCAAAACTACCAGACAAAGCTACAATAAATTCCTCATTCTCTTTATAGGCATGTGCGCCTCTATCCTTTCCACCAGGAACATCATAAATCCAATAGACCCTCTTGATTTCAAAAGGAATCTGTTTGATTTGTTCGATGATGGACAGGTTACCTCTTGGATCTTCAATTTTTGGAAGACCTAAGAGTTTTGCATCGTAAACTGTATTCATTGTTATCATTTTATTTAATGGGCAAATAACTTTTTAAGCACACTCTCTAGAAGCCAAATAATTCTAAAGAAATAAAATACAAATATATAAGCTGCATTTGAAAGTTCGGAAGAATACATATTCCTTGCAACTTCCCCATAACCATCAACCGCTTGTCTAGCTAACTTATAAAGCATCATCCTTTCCCAAAAGGATTTTCCTTTGAAATTTAAATGACCAAGGAAATCTTCACCAATATCTTTTCTATAAGATGCTGCTTCAGAAGCATCCCGATTCGATATCATTACGGGCACTTTACTTTGGTATACTTCCACGTTATTAAGAATTTCATACTGGCACTCCGCATCTTCATATCTCCTTAGCTTCTCATTAAAAGGATATTTTTGAACCAGACTTTTCTTATATATAGCTGAACCTGGTCTATCTGACATCCATCCGGCAAACTCCCAAAAGAAAGGGTGCTTTAATAGTCCTTCAATTGGTAAATACTGAAATCGTGACAATGTCCCATTATACTGTATATAATAATTACAAATAAAGTAACTAATCGAAGGATTTTTCTTAATAAGTTTTGCAAATTGATGCAAAGCATTAGGTAATAGGATATCATCGGCATCTAAGAATAATATCCACTCCATCCTCGAATAGTTAACACCTGTATTGCGAGCTGCAGCAGGACCTGCATTTTTTTGTTGTATTAATCTAACTTTTCTATTAGATTCATACCTAGATGCTACTAATTGATAACTCTTATCTTTAGAGCCATCATCTACTACAACTATTTCAAATTCATCATAATTCTGTTCCAAAACAGAATCGATTGATTTACATATATATTCCTCTTTATTATAAAGAGGAATCACAATAGAGAAACTAGTTTTACTTTCCATAAAGAATTACTTTAATTCTATTAAACAATATATTCAAAAGACTTGCTAAAAATATATCCACCAATAGAATGACACCTACTATCAACCAACCTTTCACATCTAGATATTTCGAGACGAAAAATATAGGAATAGATTGAAGCAAATAGACTTCGTAAGATATCTTGCTCAAATGTTTAATTATCATATTGGGTTTAAAATCTGGCAATATATACGCACATAAAACGAACGCAAAACAAACAAACAGCTGACTAAAATCCTCAGATATCCGATTGAATAGCCAATAAGCACAGACACTGAAACATAAAGCACAAACCAAAACGCGAAAAGAAGAATGGTAAATATTGCATCAGGGAGCAAGGATGTATTACAATCAGTATAGGTAGGATACTTTCAAATAGCTTTACTTTATTTATGTCATATTTGCCCCCCATTTCTGAGGCTAGTAGGCTTGTAGTTTCGCACTATATCAACCACTTTCCTTTTGACAAAAACACGTTCATTCGAGTTTAATCCAATAGTATAGATACCCACAGTCATTGAAACTATAGAAAATAGCAACACAATTCCTAAACGCATTAATCCCTCCGTCATGAGAAGAATTGGTAAGTATGAAATTATGCCACAAAAAAGCAACACCCCAAACGATCTTAAGTAAACCATTTTAGCATATCCCCTAATTGGCATTTTCACTATCGGACATACTATAAACATTTTTACTATTTGCAAAACTAAAAAGACTAGCAAATTAACAACAAAAACGAATTCTGGAACTCGCCACAAAACCAAAGCCAAATATGACAATGGCACAACAAGAAGATAAATCAGCCCTACAATAGTCTGGTATTTCTTTATCTTGGCAGAAGCCTGAGCTATAGTTAACATTGGATTCGACAAGACATCAACCAAAGTACACAACAATATCAGCTGGACAAAACGAACTGTATGTTCTGGCACATCTTTAAGCCAAAGTGTCAAGATTTCTTTTGCCTCTATCATAATCGGCAAAGATACCAATAACAAGGCAAAGAATGTAAAGCGAGCACTTGCATATGATAAAGTAAACAACCTCTCATTTGATTCTTGTGCATACGATTTTGTAATTTGAGGTTTTATTGCATTTTCTACATTTGAAGAAAAATTAATAATCACTCCTTGTATTTGAACGGCTATAGCTCGCGCAGCATTTACTACAGGATTAAAAAACATATTTAGCATTATATTTAATCCTTCTGTTGCACCAACATAAGCTAAATTGCCAATCATACTCCATCCTGCAAAGGCAAACATCTCCCGAAAGAGTTTATTATCTTTTATATATCTATATTTTGATTCTTCAAACTTCTTTCGACAGTATATATTATAGATGATTCTATCAAACACACTAATCAATAGCAACAAAAAAGAGTAAAGAATCAGTTTATCATGTGATGTCACACTAATTAAATAAGCAACTATAAGTTTGAACAATGCATCCACAATTGAGATATAAGCAAAAGCCGCCATTTTCTCATGGGCAACAATCAATGCATTATAGGGAACGCTTATTATTGTGACCACTGTAGCTATAGCACTGAACTGGAGTGTCCAAAATGCAGCATTTAGTCTACCTTCAGGAATAACCAATTTGTTATACAAAAACCATATTCCTACTGTTTCAACTAAAAGGAAGACCAACAGAGATATTAACACATGAATATTGATACTAATACAAAAGATTCTATTTAACTTGCTAAAATTTTCTTTTCCCAACTCAAAAGTGATATAGCGTTGAGTTGCATTCATCATCGCATTATTCAAAAAGACAAACATAACGACAATGCCACCCACAACATTATATAATCCATAATCAGAAGCACCTAAAGAATGAAGTACAACCCTGGATGTATACAAAGACACGAGTGTCAAGAGAATCATTCTGAGTAATAGAAAAATCGAATTTTTTGCTATTCTTTTATTTGCAGCCGGTTCTACCATCTAGATTTAATTTTTGAGATTTCTTCTAACGTCCATCTTTTATTCAAATCAAGGAAATAATGACTATGATGAGAAACTTGTTTCTCCTTTGGCGGTAATTTCATATAATCTCCATACATCTTTCTTAAAATTGGATCATAACCAATAGGAGCCTCTATCGTTATTCCTTCAAATTTCAACAAAACAGTTTGGTCGAACCATTCTTTATTCATTATTTCTCCAACACCATAAGGACCATCATAAGAAACATAATAACCACCTTTTATAGTTTTCAGCTTGACTACCAAATCATCATATTGTGCCTTATATTGCTCATACTTGTTTCTATGAACAAGAATATTTTTCAAAACATATAAAAATCTTCGAGGATGTACAAATGACTTTAGAAAGTCTTTTATACCATAACGCATCATTGAGCGAGCTACCAATAATGATATTTTATCATATTCGTTCTTAAATACCAAGCTTTTGTCCGTATCAACTTCATCCAATGGAAAGACATCTATATATACACCTAAAATAAGAGGCAATTCCTTAAATTCCCATAATGTTGTATTAGTGTCTACAAATTTAGCTAAAGACAAAAGCCAATAATTGTCATCATTAATATCCATTATATCGTAATGACCATCAACTTTTCCTCGAAAAGCACAAAACTTATCATAATCTTCACGCTTCATAAAGACATCAATATCGTCATCCCAAGGAATCAGACCTTGATGTCTAACTGCTCCAATCAACGTTCCATAAGCAGCATAATACTTAATGCCATGTTGCTTACAAAAACTATCAAATGCGAAAAAAGTCTCTATTAGCTTTTGCTTATATTGTTCCTTTGAATATTTTATCATATCTCTTGCTATTTATTATATTTAATACAGCCTACATCCCTTTACTGATGATAATAAGCTATATGATTTACTTGCAAATCATTTTCCAACAAATCTACAAAATGCATAATATTATCTCTATGCCCTTGAATTGTTTGATGTGTAAGAGCTGGAGATGCATCCTCATGAATGACATTATTGCGAATGGAAAATAGAGAATTCATCATACGTAATGCGTTCTGGACATCAGAAGAATTAATAAAATTCTTTAGTCCATGCCGCTCAAACATTTTTTCTATTTCTTTCTGCCCATGCTTTCCATAAGAAAACTTCAAAGAAGGACGAATCGGCGACAAAGTAGAAATTGTTTCTTCATTTGAATTAAACAGTTTCATTAATAATCTCATATATTGAATTTTCTTTCTTCTATCACTAATATCCGATACCTTTGCAAAAGTTGAATCCACATAAGAATTTTTAAGGTCTGTTGGTAATGATGTATTTGTATGACCATTCAGAATCTTACGAGAATGCTCGTCTATGAAATCTTCTAGAAAAACCTCAAACTTTGTTGATAGGAGAACTACCGCAGTTTTATTAAACAATTGATATATCTGCACATCATTTGCATTTTGAGAAGCATAATTCAACAGCATATCAACTTCGCTCATATTTTGACGTATTTGGTCTATACTATCCATATCTATTGTCCTGCTAAAATCTTTTCCACCTCATCACACCATTTCACTAAGCGATAAGTTATGACTTTCGTATCTGAAGTTCCTATTTTTATACTATTTTTGAATTCTTGGAAATCATTAGTATAATAAAGAAAGCTCTCATTTAGCTGTTCTTTCTTGGATAACAATTCTTCTAGCGTATGCTGAGTAGAAGATAGCATTAGAACGTCTATAATCGCACGATTTATCGTTCTTTCAAAAGTACCATCCAAGTTTTTTCGTTTGAATGCATTTACCCCATAAACTTTATATACTTTATCTACTGTTTCATCAAACAAAGTTCTCCACTCATCTAACACATGTTTGGAAGCATCTTTATTTTCACTCATAAACAAGTTCAAATAAGCCTTCATTCTTCCTTTATAACCAGCTAAAGATTTCTCTTCGACATTCCAATTTTTCCAAATTGCAAGAAATCTTAATACAATCTCACAATCCATCATGCGTTTATGAGGCTCCTTAAGTCCTAATAATTGTTGCCAAGATTCATTTTTAACCATATCCTTTAGGTATTTATTCAAATTTCCTCTATACAAACAATTACGCAATTCCTGTTCTGTTAGATGTACGCTTCCGGTATTAAGACGCATAAATACATCATATTTGATTTCCTCATTTGAGTCATGGGTAATCATTATGACTCGTAACAATCCATTTTTCAGCATTCGTAAGGCCTTTTGATTCAGGGAATTTATATCACATTTATTAAGATCTGACAATATTTCCAAACCACTAAGTTTAAATTTTCCTGCAAAAAACCTCTTCAGCGAATTTAGTCTTTGAAGTCCATCTATAACAACCCAAGAATCATCCTCTTCCTGAGAAACATAAATTACAGGGATAGGCACATTCAAAATAATAGACTCAATAAGCATAGAAGCCTTTTTGTTATCCCAGACATAATTACGCTGATATTCTGGATTAAGTCTAATATCCTTATCCTCCATCATTCGTACCATATCAGCAACGCTCTTATCATAAGCTTGCGTAGTGATTTTACGTACTTCTTTTGGTATCTCGTATGGAATCTTTGAATCATCATCATAATCATCATCAAAGATCATATCAGAGATTACGTCATCTATTTTTTCTTTATTTATCTGTTCCATATCATAATCATTTTTTCAAAAATATCATTGGGAAGACCAGATTAATCTGCCGAAAACACCTTTCGTAACATCTCTACATCCTCCTTAGTGGTAATCTTGATATTCGTTTGATCACCATAGCTTAAATATAGCTTATACCCCATATACAGCATCAATGTTGTGGTATGAGGCTCCACCTTATCAAGTAAATCTTTCTTGATAGCTTCCTTATAGAGATTCTTCACAAAACCATACTTAAAAGCATAAGGGCATGTTATCTGGATGAGTTTATCTCTGTCCACCCATTTCTTACTCACTTCGCCTTCATCTCTTGTACCCATCAACTGATAACAAGGGATACCACTGACAGCATTGCCTTTCTCCTTACATACCCGAATGGCATCCGTAAGTATCTTCTGCGAAGTAAATGGAGCTGCTCCATAATGAATCATAATCATATCATCATCCTGGAGTTTATCCTCTAAGAAATCGATGCCATTCAAGCATGACTCCTGGAAGGTCTCGCCACCATTAGTAACCCATTTTACCTTGGTAAGATGATATTTCTCTATAAGTTCATACAAGTAATCAATATACTTTGCATGACAAACTACTTCTATAGCATCAACCTCAGGATGCTTCTGGTAAATTTCAATGGTGTAAACCAAAACAGGCTTACCATTTACCTCAATAAATTGCTTGGGTACATTGGCTCCAACTCTAGAACCAACACCACCAGCAAGAATAATTGCTGTATTCATTCTAAAATATTATTTTTTGTATGAAGCTAAAGCTTCGTCTATAAACCTATGAAAATTTCGATATGCAGGAAGGAAGAAGAAACCATCATCATCTCCTACACTTCCCTTATATAATCCCCAACTTATCCAATAAAAAGCACACAAGGCGATATATGCTCGCCAATGACGATACTCATCATTAGTAGGCTCTCGTTGAAAATAAGCTTTAATAAATTTATCTATGTCTTCATCACTATATTCATAACGACAGAAGAAGCAAGCCAAGTCATTGGCAGGATCGTTGATACCAGCATACTCCCAATCTATCATATACAAGTCTCCATCTTCTGTTGCCAAGAAATTTGGTTCGTAGGTATCATTATGACAACAGACTGGTTTAATCCCCATACGTTTGGCATCTTCTTTAAGATATTTATCCAGGACTTTTGCCTTTTCGATTTCCTCAGAAAACTCTTGCAGTAGATTTCCTTTAGTTGCCGAAGCTATCTTCATCAGTTTCAGACCTTCCTCAAAATCATCAAACGTCTTTACACTTCCATCTTGCGGTATCTCCAAAGCATGGATTCTCCGAAGATACTCCATACCTTTCTTCAACTGGTCATCATGCTTTCTGAAATCACACTCTACCAAGTTTTGGACACAATAGGAAAGTTTCCAACCATCCAAAGTCATCGTGATTACAGATTTATCTACTCCCAAATCTCTTGCACTCATCTGTGCAAAGAATTCTGTACGACGGTCGATAAGATTACCGGCTGTTCCTCCAGGGTGTCGATAAACATACTCTGTATCATTTACCTTGAAACGGAAAGAGACATTCGTTAAACCAGCATTGATAACATTGATGTCTGTAATATTGTTTGGATTGCACTTCAATGTATTGCATATATTCGAGATAATGTCGCTATCAACATTAAACAAGAAATCCGAATCAAACTGGCGAAGGTCATCTATGGTATTGAACTCAAATATCTCATTCTCCTTGAAAGGCTTCATGTAGAGAGTCAATTCCTTGATATGTCGCTCATAAAACTCTTCCCAGAAGAGGGAATTCACACGGAAATCATCAATCTCATCATCCATCAACTCAACCAAACGTTTGGAAAAATGCTGATTGAAATAAGCATGACCTACCATTGCCATTTGGTAGCTACCACCCAAATCTACATGAGTAATGACATTAGCATCTGAATATTGTACAGAAAACTCATTGAACTTTCGTGATCGATAAACACAAGCGTGATAAGAAATATTTTCTGGATTATCATTCAAGAATGGATTACTCTCAAAATAATAATCCGCATAAGAAAGGTATGTATTTCCTAGATATTCCTTTGCCACGTAAAGTGAATAGAGGTTACCTTTCACTCCAAACTTATTATTTATGAGTAGTTTTACCTCTGGATATTTCTGTTCCAAGAAGAAGAATTTCTCCTTCATGTAACCTACCACAATATAGATTTCTTTTACTCCAGCTTCAATAAGCTGGTTAATCTGACGTTCTATCAGATACTCGCCCTTAACCCGAAATAATCCCTTAGGACGTTCATAAGTAAAAGGTGCAAAACGTGTTGACTTGCCAGCGGCAAGAATTATTGCATTATTAATCATATCAAAATATTTATTCTTAATTATTTTCTAAATTCTTTATTTCTCTGTTTCTCCTTCTATGAGCATACAAGCGGATGTCCATTCTTCTCGGCTACGATATAGCCTTCCAAGCCTAGAACTTATCACCTTGCTTTCATCGGCTGCATGAACTGCGCAGTTCTTGTATTCATACAAGTGGATAACATTGCTTACGCTGCTGCGATATAGCAATACTTTTCGATGTAATCGTCCTGGATTGGAGAAATCTTATTGTTGAGTTTCTACGCCTTCTCTGGGATTACGTCTACTGCTGTTACATGATGGTGCTGAGATAACAGGGTTGCTATGCTCAGACCTACGTAGCCGGTACCGGCTGCTGCTACTGTTATATTCTTAAAACCATTCATAGTGAAATTATTTTTTCCTAGTTATAATATTCCAAAGTCTTCCACTCCCAACACATTCAGTATGACTCGGCTCGCGTATAGCGACACAACCATCATAAAGAGCATTCGGAAGTAAAGAAGCAGCGTATTCTTTGTTATTCGCTTGTTGTTATTTGATGATTGAGTTGACATAATTAATAATCTTTATCACGAGTGTAATATTTCCCAAAATCCACCACGTGGAAAACCTCTTGTTTCAAAACATTCTTTAGTTTGTCGACATCAACATAGTCTTCAAATTCCTTCCCCAAAGAATTTATATCTTGCTCATGAAAACTATTTAAAACATCATCGATATTCAAATTTTTATTAGACAATTTTCTCAATATCAAAGAACAGATAATTTCAACTGCTATCATATAACGCTCATCTTCGGTATTCTCTAGAATCGACTCCATAAAATCCGTTACAGGATTTCCTGCTATTACCAATAAACCAATCTTAGATTTTATAAAATGAACATCATTAGATATATTACTCTCAACTGATGCTCCTTTGCGCATTATATAAACAGAAGATATACCACCATAGTGTCTTGCAATACGGTTTAAATTTAATGTACGCCAACGATTTTGCTTTTGTTCCCATTTAAATTCTATCTTTCTGTTGCTATCATCAACAAGAATTTTACTGATTTCATACTTATCTAAAAACAGTTCACTTGTATAGTGTTTATTGAGTGTATCTGAGTATATATTTTTTACATCATCACTGAATTCTGCTCCTAATTGTCCCAATATACCAAAAGCTGTTGATTTGCAGTTGGATATTTCTTGTGACAAGCGCATAGCAGAATTAAAAGCATAGCTTTCTATTGTCCAAACATCATCTCCAATGCCATTAAGACTCACTCGACGATACTGATTTTCTGCATCCAACAGGAATAAACTTTCGTCTGCCAAACATTCATTAAACAAAGTATAATCAGAAAAGGCCTCTAGCCCTCTATTATTTTTATCAACAAATCGATCTATAGAATAACACGCTTCATCTACCGCCCATGAAAGAGAATGATTTTTTTCAAAAAGATCAATCTTTTCTGAAATTGATTTCAAATATGAGTGATATATAAACCTCATCATTTCATCATATTCCTTTGATTGCTCAAAATTATCACGAGCCACATTGGTTGTCGGTGATGTTTTTCCTGTACAATTGGCAAGTGCTACAAAACTTTTTCCATGAAAACCAGGTGTGTTATCTGAAATTTTGATTCCTTCTACACAAAGTCCTACAGGAACAGTTATATCTCGCAGATACTTATAATTAGGAGATAAAATATTCCAATCACCATATAGTTCACTTTTCTTTTCCAAATAATAGAAAACAATACCTGTTGTGTGGACTTTCTTTATTCTATATTGCTTTTCATCTATATTTATACCTATAGAAAGCAGAAAACTTTTTAAGGCTTCCTCCTCATTGTCATAGCCAATCCTAATAGAATCATCAGTTTCTTCTTTGTATTCAACTTTACACTGCGGAACGACTATCCAGCTTTTCAGATTATTTGCAACATTATCAAACTCAACATCCTCTCTAACTTTTAAAACAAATGTAGTACCATGCTTACCATCCAAAATATTATCAGTTTGTGCATCATTACGCATTATACACTCTCCACCTATCCCTTTAATACGGAGTTTATGTGCATTCTTTTCCTTATGCCATAATGTTGTTATCTCAAACTCATCACTAATCATGAAACAAGTCAGCAATCCTATTCCAAATCTACTAATAGAATGAAAATCTGAATTTTGCTTTTTGAATTCATCAGACTGATATCGTGATGCTCCAACCTTAAAGAGATAATTCTTGATAATATGTTCATCCATACCTGTTCCATTGTCCTGAATTACAAGTTCACGACTGGTAGGTTTCCATGTTATCACTACCCTTGGCTGATAATCAGAAGAACCAACTTTTGAATTACTATCCATTAAACGGCAGGCATCAATGGCATTCTGTGCAAGTTCTCTTAAAACTACATTTGAATTACTATATAGTGTATGACCTATCAAAAGCTTAAGAATATTGTCTTTATCTAACTCAAACTTCAATGGGTCTGCATTAAATCCCTCTGTTTTTATAGAGTTACAGTTGATGGAATCCCAAGGAAATTCGTAACCATTCTGATTTTGCAAGCAAGAATCTCTGCAAACATCATGTGTTTGAATTAATTGTTTTTCTGCATTAAAAATATAATCCTTAAAACGGCTATAAGCATCTTCATTGATGAAGGTTGCTTTTACCTCAAACGCATGAGGTTGAATGTTTGGATCTACATTATTATTTCGGTCTCTTTCGGATAAAGGTCTGATACATGTTACTGAATTCTGAAAATCCCACTCTGTCTTACTATATTGATTTTGGGGTGAAATAATTTTTCTGACTATATCAGGAGTTCTCTCAGAATTGATATGCAATATATCTGCTGTTCTCAGAAGAGATGCCACATATAGCAAATTCACTCTAGAAGATGGACTTTGTTCATATTGCTGATTCACATCTAAACTATCCTGTATTTCTGCTAAATTTTCTCCATGTGATTTACATAACTTTGCTAAATCCCTATGTATTTCTGGAGACAAAGTTCCAATCATTCCTCTCAGCAAATCAAGATGAGTTTCAGAAACTGTTGAAGATGCATCTAACTTCAAAAGCCAGTCAAACACTCTTTCACCATGATTGTCACGGATGTAGTTTTGGTAAATGTCATCATCTGAAATTGAAGACGACTTCATTCTCTTTTTATAGTTCAGAAAATCATTGTCAGAATCTCTTTTTAAAATTTCATCTTCTGTCACTAACATTCCGAAATCATGAAAATAAAAAGACAAAACGACCATCATCCAATCTGCAGGTGTCATTATATCCTTTGTATGCTGAGGAATAATATCATCTAGAAGGCTCAACATGCCATCTATGTGAGAAATATCATGCTGAGTGTATTCCCGAAAAATGCCGTTACTTCTATTTTGCTCCAAAGCCTCCTTTAAAGTTTGTTTTATACTTTCAAGGTTGAGAGCAGAAAAAGACTTCAAGCTCAAGGCCTCTTTAGCTTTTTCCTCTGCAAAAGAGTTACACAATTTATTATTCATAAAACTATTATTTTTCTTCAATACTTTGAGTGTCAAAATGATTTGAAAATGGGGGCATTATAGATATATCATCTAATTGAGAACCATAATTAAGAAGAAGTGTCTTAATAAACTCACTATGATACATAGTATACATATACATAGACATCATTACATTTTTGCGCCCAATAATTCCAAGCACTAATATATTACCAACTGGCATATAAGGATGAAACCAAGCTTCATTCTTCAGTTTTTCATCTGTTGAAGTAATGTCCCCATCATCATCATATGTCCATTCCTTTATACTCCCACCATCAATGGAAGCTTTTATGTCCTTCAGAAAACTAGAAGGATCGCTAACCTTTATAAATATTGCCATGATCTCTAGATTATTTTAACTGACTAATCAAAGTTGGCAACTCATTATAATCAGTGTACCAAATAACTCTCAAGCCTAGTTCCAAGAATATTTCTTTATGGATTCTCATTGCTTCGTTGTTCTTTTTATTTGCATCCTTAACATTCTTGAATTTTGTAATATGAGGCAAAAAGACAAAATGTCTTGCCTCATTCTCACTATCACGAATAGCGATATCAAGTAATCGGCGTAAATTTGGATCTGTCATTGACAAACCTATGAAAATGCATGTTGTTCTGCTAAGAGCATGAATCTGCTCCACATTAGACCAATTGTAAGAATTGGCATAAACTCTGTGATATTCTTCCTCACTCAATATTGGCACAGACTTAATTATCTGAGAATTATCATAAGGGATAAAGCCATGAACATGATAAATAGGGAAAGCTTGCTGAGGCTGATTCATACCAAAAATAGAATAATTCTTTATACCAACATTATCCATAGCCCTCTCCATAACATCATCAAAATTATAGGTGATGATACTTTTAGCAAACTGTCTTTTTGCCAAAATCAAATTACAGATTTCCTGTATCAGTGGAGATGTACAAGAGTCATTTCCTGCATAAAGGGCATCATGTACAGCATTATAGTAGTCCTCACCATTTGACTTAGTCTCCATCATCTGTCTTATAAAACGACCAAAGACAATGGACGAGTCATAGCAGACTTGTTGGAGATTATCTATATCATTTTTATCCAACAGTTTCTGCTTACTTTTGTTCACTAAGCCCTCTAACAGTTTCCACCATGATGGCAATTTTGCAGACATACTTACACCTGCTCCAAAGAAAAGAGAAAAATCTTTATCTTGAAGACTCACCTTTGCTATTTCTAAAATTTTATCTCGGTCTTTAACCCAGTCATATTCTTCTAAATTAAATTTCTTTTTAGGGATTACAGTATCAATTTGCAAACCAAGGAATTGAGATAGGGACAAGACATAGAACCCCTTTTCCTTTAATTTTCCAAGATGGTATTTTAAAATAGATGGTAATTTTCCCTCTACATAAACCAGAAGAAAAGAAGAAACTTCCTTTTGAGGAGCAAGTTCCTCCGTAAATAGAGTGACATATCGCTGAATCGTATCAAAGAGTAAACGTCCCTTAACTTCTATAGCTACAGGTCCTTCTATCTCATACTTTACATAACCTTTTCCTAATGGCAACTTGGCATTTTCCAAGCCTTCAGGAAGATAAAAGTCATATATATAATTTGTATGTTGAGATTTTTCCGCTATATTAAAAGGAACCTGATGCTCATCAAGAAACTTTCTTATAGCATACGTTATCTCACTTTCATTTCTATAATTCATCATTTTCATTGTTTAAATTTTCCAAATCAAACCACGCTTTGTTGTTAATACAATTATCACTATTTGGGGCAGGATTAATCATTAATGCCATCGGAACACAATGTAAGCGGTCACTTTAGGTACGTTAAGCCCTAAAATGAATGCTTTTTTATATCTTTTAAGAATAAATCATTTGAATTTATGCCCAGTAGTAACAGTAGCCAGCTGCCATCTATGAGCGAGTAAGTCTACCAATTTGTCCTTTGCCGTTTTCTTGATCCTGCGGAACACATCACAAAGATACAGCACAGGATCCAAATTGTGCTTTCGGATATTGGCAAAGTGGGACATCAGGCGAGCAAAGCGCACACCTGATTCCGGTCTGCCAACAAAATAAATATTATTGCAATACTTCGCTATTCTTCTGATCAGTCGCTCTCGCCGAATATCATCAGTTTTTGTGAGCCCTGCCTTTATCAGCTTGCCCTCACGGAAGATTGCATCAAACAACTTCAATATCATCATGGCATCCTCCGTCTGCTGGCTACTATGATGATATTTACCAGACTCAGTACAAAGTGACATTTTACTTTTTTATTCATCTGGCAAATCAAGTTTTAATATATCATGATATATTTTCTTTGCCATAAGTTTATTCCGCTTTATTGGATCAAAGTTAGATGAATAATAACCAGCGATATTTCGTGCCATCTTAAAGCCTGAATCTCTATAAGCTTGAACCTTTTCGTCTATTGATTTGTCTTTCAAACCTTTATTAATCCATTCTTCCAAAGGTATCAAATTACCTATGTTATAAGCTTCAGGATTATTTGATGAATCTGGAATTATATGCTCTATGGTGAAAGAATGAACATCCTGGCATCTTGACTCATAGGACTCAATTAGCTCCAATACTATTACAACTCGATTTTTGAGTTTTGAGTCTTTATAGAAAGTATTATGATTTGACCATCCAATGTTCCTAAATGCATTTTGAAAAGTATTGAAATCAGGAATTCTCTTTTTCAAACTTTCCTCAAATTCGTCTATCACCTGCTCCGAAAATTCATTTTCTATAAGAGGAGCATATTTTCGTATAACATCCTCTAGCTTATTAGATTTTTCTTCTCCAATAATATTGTAACAAACAAAGAATCTATATATAAACAACAAAACTTCATTATAAGCTTCTTCTGTCAAATCTCCAATTGCCTTCATATGCATCAAGCTCATGAGTATTGGTCTAAACTGTATTGCTCGCTTCTTTCGCAAAAAAGAAAAAACAAAATTCTCTGTTTCAGAAAGATTGTCCGAAATCTCCGTATCTACAGGAGAGATGATTAGTTTATAATAACCTGCTTTTAACAATAAATCTTCGAAGAAGTCATTTACATTCTTACGTGCTGTCTTTTTAATCAAATTGAATACATCTTTTTGATTGATTTCCATTCTGTACTTATGCTTAGCATAATGCTGAAAGAATTTTGAGATATTCGTGCTCAAAGGATTCTCTATTTTCTCCTTCCACAACTCCTTTACCCTATCTACCATGGTTTCTTCTTGCGGCAAGATATAACGCATGATAAAATTTTTGATAAGTTCAAAATCCTCCAATGCCATTCCTCGGGCATTCAAAATTTCAAATATGGTATACGAATCCTCATTGTTGTCTGCTTGTATATGAATATATTTTGCATCAGCTAAAGTACGTCTCACATCCCACACAAAATCTTTTGATTGACTTTGCAAGAGCTTATAGAAATATAGAAAACAGTCTGCAAATTTTGAATTGATATTACCTACCGATATTGTTTTTATGAACTTATTAACGTCAGAAATCCGATTTTCCCAATCGCAAACATTGTCTACGATTTTCTCAATTGCATCATAATAATCGGTTTCTATAACACAATGCTCTTTGCTTACAGCATCCTTCACCTTTAAGAAATCACGGCAACCATCAAAAAAATCCTTCATATCGTGCTCCTTGAAATACTGCATAATCGCAGCTAAGAAGAGTACAATAGTTATAGAACGCTGCTGCCCATCTATTATTTCAAAATATGTAACATCATTATCTTCTTTTTTCTTTTGAAGAACAAAGCTGCCCAAAAAATGACCAGAAATAGCATTACCCTTTTTGTTTTCTATTATGAACTTCAAATCCTCATAAAGTTCTGACCAGTTTTCTTTATTCCAAACATATCTACGCTGATTACGAGGAATCGTAAATATATGCTTTGTAAACAAGCTTTTTATCTGAAGTGGTTTTGCATCAAATGACATAATATTAATGTTTTAAATTGTACAAGTTAAATAAAAAAATAGAACTTTGTTAGTAAATCACCATTAGAACGTATCTACTGATTTTCAACAGTTAGCACATCCAACATGTTTTCCCCCAAAAACATATTATTAATTGGTAATGCCAGAGCTACCTATTAGGCAGCCTTGACATTCACCTTTTTGTTCGAGTTATAATTACATGGGATTAGGGACATGAAGTCTTGCTCCCCCTCCATCAGTCGGGTGAGTATATCTTCTATATAATCGCCAAAATTAATGTCATTCAACTTGCAGCTCTCAAAAAGTGAGAACATAAAAGCTATGTTTTCCGCACCTAAATGGCTACCTGTATGCATCCTGTTTCGCCTAGCTTCTTGTTTTCATTTGGTAGAAGCTGATTTGAACGATATGATTTCTTAAACTCAATGAGCCAGTCATAATCCACTGCCTCATCCTTACAATACTTGCGCAAGCTACGACCTTTACGATTTTGGTTGTAATCCTGCATCACTTTTTCGAAATATTCCCTTGTTTCCATTATCAAACTGTTTTGATTACGGATGCAAAGGTAATATATTATATAGGTACCGCCATACGGTCTAACGGTGATTTACCAAAGGATTGGCATTCCGCCAATCTCAATCATTGGCTTAGGCTTAAACTGGCTCTCCTCGCTAATGCGAGTGCCAAAGCCTCCTGCTAAAAGTACTACTTTCATAGTATTCTATAAAAAAACTTTAAATACTCGTTATTTGTTTTATCAGAGCAGTCACACAATCGTCAATCTATAAATTGAACTGCATTATGAAAAATCTCAAGATATAGAAATAGCCTACACCTGTAATTACACATTTTGCATAGAACAACAACCAAATAATTGTGTTAATCCATTCTGAATCATTTACATTAACATCTTCATCCTTTTTATCAGTCTCATGCTTATAACAATAACAAACATGCCAAATAATTGTACCGATAAAATACTGTAAAGCGTCCAACACTATAGAAGAGACTATAAAAAGGCAAGAATTAATCAACAACTGACTAACCTGATGATTTTCCTTATCCACAAAAATCCAGGCAATTGCTATACCTGCAAAATTTATCTGTCTTATAATCGAGCTCAATGTACCAGACAATGATTCATAAGCATCTCTAATATCCTTCAAAGTCATCATAAAGCATTCCTCCTATCTAGGTCCTGTACCTTGTTTTTTTGCAGATTGAATTTGACGCTCTGCAGAATGAGTAGTTCTTCTGGAAGAACTCTCATTAATTCTTCTAGCACCTCTAGAATCATTTGCTCTAGACTGACCACTCTTACCACTTTTTTCACAATTTCTTGCTTTCATATTATTCAAATAAAATCGTTAAACAAATCTATATTACCTATTTTCTTATCTCAATGTACAAACTTTATCCACACACAATCCTTCCTTTACGTGAGGGATTCTGTAACGATAATCCTGTTCTATCTTATCTGGCAAACCTTGTATCAAAGAAACAAAAGCTTCCTTAGTAGATACCTCAAACAAGACCTTCACTTTCTCAAAATAACGACAAGAGACAAGTTTTGGAAGTATCACAAAAGCCTTATTATAAATGCTTAAATGAGGATACCAAACTTTACGTCCATTATATGACTTAGTATACACCATAGAAAGATAATACAATAATATATCTGCTTGAACAATTGCATCAAATTGATGACCATCTATAATGCTACTCATCAGCACAGCTTCCTCACTTATACAATTTGAACGCTCAATACCTTTTTTATAATAATCCAGTGCATAATTATATTTTTGAAACTCAACAAAGTTCATAGGGCGACTTTGTCTCCCCATGCGATTTGATAAAATACAAAAATCAGTAGACACTACATCATGAATAATATCGAATCGTTCATGTTTTAGCATAATGCTAACAAAAGACAAGAACAACTCATAATTGAAGAATCTGTAGTTGTCATTTGAAACGTGCCACGTATCATCCGAAGTTGCTAGTTCAATATCATTATCCTCATAATACTGCAGAAGTTTTTCAAAAAAATCTACGAAATAATCTCCCATACACTTTTCATTGGCAGCCACATTTTCAAGAAATGTCATAAAATCTTTAATGATTACTTGCATTTTATCAATGCTTTTTTCTACATCGTCAACAAGTTTCTTGGTATGACCACCATTAAAAGTAACCTTGAACTGGGAAAGAGAATCTATTAACTTATCAAAATAGCATACCATCCAATTTTTAAGGGACAATGTTTCTTCATTTATAATCTTCAGAAAGTTCTGTTCTCGAGCTGTACTTAAGAATGTAGGCTGATCTGACTCTAGAAATGCCGGCATACTCCCGAGTGCAGGCTTTTTAATTAGAGGTTTATCATAAATATCCCTGAGTAATTGATTGTAGCCTTGTTCATAATCCTTATCTGTACTCATATCAATATGAATACGAGAATTCAAGAAATGGGGTTTACATATCTCACCATTTTCATTTTTTTCAAAAACAATCGGAATAAACTTTGTCTGATCGGCCTTAGAATAGATTTCATCGGACATAATAGTACTTTCTGTTCCAACCCCTCCTTTACGACTGTCAGCTTTATCTGCATAGTCTTTGTTACAGATAACCAAGACCTTTTTTATCTCAGAATCTTCAACCATTTGCTCCATGAACACATATTTGTCTTGTCCATTCTTCAAATCCCAAACATCGAGAATGACATTTACACCGTCACCTATCAAACGTTCAGCCAATCGCTGCACCCTTACTTTATTCTCTTCTGGATGCCAACTGTATGAAATAAAAACTTTTGGATTCATTTATTCATCCTTTAAACTGTTTTACAAGTACTTTATGCTTTAAACGTTTCTCGCCAAATCACTTTTTTACGAAATTCGTCAAAACCGATTTCATCCCATTCCTTAATTACATTTCGCTTCTCAACCTCTGTAAACTTCACTGGAGGATGATTCTTAATTTTCAAATGCAGTTTATCATTGTAGCTCTTCAATACATCAAGCTCCACATCAGGATAATAACGAGATTTGCACAACCCAAATGCTTGTTTTGAATAGAATTTACTATTAATGATTATATTTGCCTTCTCCTCTAAGATACTCTTAGGAAACAGCTTGTCAGACCTATTGGTATAATTAAATATCAACCAGGACATATCTTTATCTTGGCGGAATTTTATCTTTTGACAAGCCTTTTTTCTAAAGTCATCTTCAGGTCCCAGTCTCAACACAAAACCTGCCTGCTCTCCTGGACGAGAAAATGGCTGCAAGCCTACTACCCTCATATGCTGGCTATACATATCTTTTCCATCAAAAGGAAAATCTGAATACATATAGATAACACCGTATTCAGGCTCCTTTGGCTCTATTGGGTAATACTTACCATCTTTATATCGAGTAGTTGCAAAAAAGGCCGCCACAAACTTATCGACAGTTAAGTCTAGTAAGTCGGTTTTGATGCCATAATGCTGTGCTAAAGCCTCTGCATCGATTGATAACTTCAATGGATATATACTCCCATTTCTCAAAGTTATTTGCAAGCCACTATCAAAAATTTTAGTAAGTGGATAATCCGATATAAGAAGTTCTAACTCACATGCCTTCAAGCACTCATGGAAGATATGTTCAGCATCCATGTCTTTACGGTATAAGGATGGACGGCATGGTTTATGATAGCCACTCTCTCCACGATAATAACAATTGAAAGATAAGCTACATGGAATTAAACGGTCTTTATCTTCGGGACCTGGTACAATCTCAAACAAACCGTCTTGCGCATACGAGGGAAAAAGTAATCGGAATGGAGATTTATCCAATGCCCACTTTTCCTCCCCATAAGACAGCCTATCCAAAACATCCATGATGGTAGGAAGTTTCTCTATCAGTTCATTTCTTTTGTTTTCCCAATATCCCATATATTATATCCTCCGCTTTTTGAATATATTGTAATTCTAGAGCCAAATCCTTATCGTTTCGCTTCATTGCTGTTTTTCGATATATCTCAACATAAGGAAGTGCCTTAGCGGCTTGCTCATAATTAATGCCTGTCACTAGGATAGAATCACTACAGCGACAGATTTCATCTAATGCATCCACACCTTGATAGAACTTGCATGCTTCGATGATAGGATCTACGTTATGTGTTATTTTGCCAAGCAATTCCTTGTAATACATCTTGTTCTGAGGCAAAGGTAAACTATCGTAATCTACCAAATTCAAGACTTGCTGAGCTTCATCCAAAAACATTTTCTCATCTTGTGGATGACGCAAAGACAAGCCATAATAAGAATTAACTCTAGCCATTCTGTTTTCCAGCAACAATTTCTCATCTCCCAGTCTTTCACATAAAGCTTGAGCCTTACGCAAGAAACTCATTCCTAATGCAGCATATCGCATAGAGAACATATGCGCTAAACGATTGTAGACATCGATCACATAAGTTTCCCCTAACTGTTCTGCCTCGTATAAAGCAGAAGAAAGAGAATTGACAGAAAACTCATACATATTCATTTTAGCACTCTCTATCTCACCTCGCAATAACAACATTTTATACCTAAGAAAATGCCCTTCGGCATAAGGCTCCGCTTGAATAGTCGCTTCCAAGGCTCTATCCAACAAACCTCTACGAAAATAAACATCTGCTGAAGTATACCATCTATCAAAAAGAAGGTTCACCTGAACCATTTTACCCGATGCGATTCGATCAAACAGCTGCAAGTTTTTCTCTGCACCATACCAATCACAAGTATTGAACCTGCCATGAACATCCATCAAGATTAATTCCAAAACATCTTGATAATGTATACCCTCTCTAATTTTCGGAATATCCAAACCTATGTACTTACGGGCCTGCCTTGTGAGTTCATTATGAACGGTTTGGTCTTCTGGCTTATGAGAATATAGGCTTATATTCCAAAGATATGCCTGTAAGATTTCAGTATTAGTCATTGTCACTTATATAAATCCACATTGATGTCGAATGGGCTATCAAAGTCCTTCAACAAATCATGCTTGGTATCTTTCTCTGAGAGAATGGCATGGTCGGTAGGAATTTTCCAATCAATGCCTAGGCTATCGTCGAGAATAGAGATGCCGCCATCTGCCTCTGGGTGATAGAAGTTGCAACCTTCTCTTCAAACTCTCGCTCGCTGAAATTGTCGAATTTGGTATCAGGGATAGCATATGGGGCACTTTTGCCTCGTTCCGAAAGCATCTTATAAACATCGGAGCGGAAGCGGATTTCATTAAGATTTTTGTCCTCAACTCTCACAAAGACAAAGGTGGTAAGAAAACAGCCTCACGGACAACACGTTTACCTTGACTGTTTATCATGATACGTCTTTCCAAAGTGCGTCGGATCTGTTGCGACAAAACCATTTTCAGCTACATATTCTTCACTTTTTGCCATGGCTTCGCCGTCGTCCCCTGCAATAGTGGACGTAACCTGTGAGTGTATATTTGTCTCTTTC
>ERZ869983.87-NODE-87-length-30414-cov-5.033820_pt1 | contig 30414 bp, 27 predicted proteins | sample MGYA00521106_ERZ869983 | MGnify/ENA primary metagenome ERZ869983 (study PRJEB32232, sample SAMN07284972) | human gut metagenome | biome: human-associated habitat; material: feces | host: Homo sapiens | place: Tanzania | collected 2014-04-05 ...
AGACCAGCTTCTACGTGCTGTACTTAACAAGGAACATGGACTGCTTCCAGAAGGACGTATCCTGACCCACCTCACATTGGCAGAGATACCCACCTACCACAAAATGCTCTTCTTTAGCGATGCTGCGGTAATTCCATATCCCACTCACGAGCAACGCATCGAACAGGTAAGATACGCTTCAGAAGTATGTCATGCCATGGGCATCCGTCAACCACGTATTGCCCTTATTCATTGTTCTGAGAAACCAAGTAAGCGTTTTCCGTTCGTTGACGGCTATAAAGACATTTGTCAGATGGCGAAAGATGGTATCTATGGTGATTGCATCGTAGATGGTCCTCTCGACATCAAAACAGCATGTTCTTTAAAAGCCTTACAGGCTAAAGGTCTGCAATCACCATTGATGGGCGAAACCGATGTGCTCATCATGCCAGACATAGAGGCAGGTAACGTTTTCTACAAATCCATGACACTATTTGCAGGAGCGAAAACAGCAGGAATGCTTTGTGGAGCTTCCCATCCAGTCGTGGTACCTTCACGTGGCGACTGTGCCGAAGCAAAATTCAACAGCATACTCTTCGCCCTATCAAGCCTACCGGATTAACTCAAAACAAGTCCTTTCCACAAAAACGGCACTCTAAAAGAAAGGCCAAAAAGAAAACAACAAGGGAATGAGATAAGTACAGAAAGTCATTAACTAATTATCAAAAACTATGCGAATTCTCGTCATCAACCCAGGTTCAACATCGACCAAGATGGCTGTCTATGAAGACGAAAAGCCAATACTCCTTCATAGCATCACCCACTCTGCCGATGAATTGGCTGTCTATGATGCTATTACCGAACAACAGGATTTCCGACGCAATCTTGTCATCAAAGAACTGCACCGTGCTAATATTCCTGTAAAATTCGATGCTGTCATTGGACGTGGAGGCTTGGTTAAGCCTATTGCAGGTGGAGTTTATGAAATCAACGAGCAGATGCTCAACGACACACTACACGGATGCGTCATGCACAATCACGCGTGCAATCTTGGTTGTCTGATAGCCCATGAAATTGCCATCACAATTCCAAACTGTCGCGCATTTATTGCTGACCCAGGAGTTGTCGATGAACTCTCTCCATTAGCACGTATCAGCGGTAGTCCGCTCATGCCTCGCATCTGTATATGGCATGCTCTTAATCAACGAGCCATTGCAAGACGATACGCAAGAGAAATCGGTAAAAGATACGAAGACCTCAATCTCATCATCTGCCACTTAGGGGGAGGCATATCCGTAGCAGCACATGAACACGGAAAAGCCATCGACACCAACAATGCTCTCGACGGTGAAGGTCCGTTCTCGCCAGAGCGTGCAGGTTCCTTGCCGGCAGCAGACCTCATCCGCCTCTGTTTCAGTGGAAAATATACAGAAAAACAATTACTGAAGCGAATAGCAGGAAAAGCAGGACTTACCGCACATCTTGGCACCAACAACATGAAAGAGATACAAGAACGCATCAAGAATGGAGACAAACAAGCACAACTCATTACAGATGCCATGATTTACCACACGGCAAAACAAATAGCAGCAGAAGGTGCAGTACTTTGCGGTAACGTTGACGCTATTCTATTGACAGGGGGCATGGCACATAGTGATTACATTACTAACGAGCTTCGTCGCAGAATCGGCTACCTCGCACCTGTTTATTGTTTTCCTGGAGAAAACGAAATGGAAGCATTAGCTCTCAATGCGTTATCTGTATTAAAAGGAACTAGCAAGGCACAAATTTACCAATAGCCCCAACACAGTAGTTAGATTCTGAGAAAAAGAAAACTCCTCTCTTGTTATTGACAAGAGAGGAGAAACTATATGAAGCAATGTCTATAATCAAATATTGTTTTTCAGAATATCCTTCCAACGGGCATAAGCAGCAAGATACTCTGCACGGTGTGCCTCATCCGGTTCAATCACCTGAAGTTTATCCAAAGAAGCAAAAGCCTCATTATTGTCTTTATAGATACCGGCACCGATACCAGCGCCCTTGGCAGCGCCTACCGATCCATCTGTATCATATAATTCAATAGTTGCCCCACTAACACCTGCGAGGGTATCACGGAACAATGGACTCAAGAACATGTTAGCCTTACCAGCATGTATCTTGTGGATATCCATTCCCATCTGTTGCATGATTTCCATACCATAGCAGAACGAGAACACAATACCTTCCTGTGCAGCACGTACAAGATGTGCACGATTGTGCTTATTAAAATTAACACCATTGAACGAACAGCCAATTTCCTTGTTCTCCAATACGCGTTCTGCACCGTTTCCAAAAGGAATAACAGTAACTCCTTCACTTCCGATAGGAACAGTAGCAGCGAGATCATTCATCTCTGCATAACCAACCTCAGGAGTTATATTACGATGAACCCATGCATTTAGGATACCTGTACCATTGATGCACAGCAGTACACCCAAACGGGTTTGTTCTTCAGTATGATTGACGTGTGCAAATGTATTCACACGACTTTTCTTGTCGTAGTTAACATTTCCAAGCACACCATAAACCACACCTGATGTTCCAGCTGTAGATGCAATTTCTCCAGGATTAAACACATTAAGCGACAATGCATTGTTGGGTTGATCACCTGCACGGTAGGTTATCGGGGTTCCTGCCTTCAAACCTGTCTCTGCAGCAGCTTCTGCCGAAACTTCACTCTGAATGCTGAAAGTCGGAACGATATCGCTGATTATCGACTCATCAAAGCCATAATATTTGGTCAAGAAATCAGCAACTCTGTTATTTTTGAAATCCCAAAGCATACCTTCGCTCAATCCACTTACTGTAGTATTAGCAACACCTGAGAGACGCATGGCAATATAATCACCCGGCAACATCACCTTATAAATTTTCTCATAAATGTCGGGCTCGTTCTCTTTCACCCATGCCAATTTAGCCGCAGTAAAGTTACCTGGTGAATTCAACAAGTGACCAAGACATTGTTCTGCGCCCAAATCACGGAATGCTTTCTCGCCATAAGGTACTGCACGTGAATCACACCAGATAATAGAAGGGCGTAGTGCCTGCAGATTCTTATCTACACATACCAAGCCGTGCATCTGATAGGAAATACCAATAGCCTTGATATCTTCACCCTTAACCTGGGCGTCAGCCATAATTTTCTTCAAACTCAATTTGGCATTATCCCACCACATCTGAGGATCCTGTTCTGCCCATCCTGCTTTTACAGCCATAATAGGAGCTTCTTTTTCAGGATAAAAAGCAGTAGCAACACACTTGCCTGTGTCGGCATTTACCAACGACGCTTTGACAGAAGAACTGCCCACGTCAAAACCTAATAGGTATCTATTTGACATAATACAATAGTTAATAATTTATTTATAATTTGTTTCTGCCTACAAAGTTCTTCATTTTTTTTTAGAAAATCGTCTTTTTTCATCTTTTTTCTCATTTTTTTGCTCAATATACCGCTACTTTTAATTTTTTTTCCTACCTTTGCGCATAAAAGAAGCCTAATCAACAGAATGAAGTCAACTTCTATCCTGCCATGGCCAAACAAAAATCACGACCAAAACATAAAGTTCAGTTCATATATGAAGAAGAAAATATTAATCCTTGATGACAAAGAGACCATCGCAAAGGTGCTCTCAATCTACTTGATGAGTGACTATGATGTTCAGTGGCTCCCCGACGGGCTACAGGGCGTAAAATGGCTTCAGGCCGGTAACACTCCCGACTTGATTATCTCCGACATCCGTATGCCAGGAATGCGAGGAGACGATTTTTTGGAGTGGATTAAGCAGAACGAGTTGTTCCGTCACATCCCAGTAATCATGTTATCAAGTGAAGATTCCACAAGTGAGCGAATTCGCCTATTGGAGATTGGTGCAGAAGACTATATCGTTAAGCCTTTCAATCCCATGGAGCTTAAAATTCGTGTCAAGAAGATTTTACCAAACTAATTTTGAGAAATCACATATAATATATGATAGGTGTTGTTTACTTAGGAAACAATCCTAAAACACAGGAAAAACTAAAATACATCCCTGGGCAGATGGTTCGTATAACCAATGCTTATAAGGATACTGCTCAATTGTGTACGCCTCACGTACGCAATGAGCATTTTATTGTGTTTTACGAACGTAGTGTCCGCAACGAAGACATCACCGCCATCACCTACCTTCGCAAGAAGTGCCACAATGTATATATCATTCTCCTTACTAATGCCATGACACCAAAGGAGCGTGATATTTATATGAAATGCGGTATCAATGATACCATAGAATGTGATGCGTCTGTTACGGCATTGAACAAGAAAATTCAGTTCATATCCGATCGTGAGAACATACTTTTCGATGACGAAAGCTCCAAACACAAAATTTTAAAATTCAAAATTCCACTTTGGAAACGTCTTTTCGATATTATATTCTCTAGCATTGCTATCATCCTGCTTTCACCTGTATTCATCCTAACTGCCATTGCCATTCGTTTGGAAAGCAAAGGGCCGATTCTATTCAAATCGAAACGAGTAGGTACCAATTACACAGTATTCAACTTCCTTAAATTCCGTAGCATGTATGCAGATGCAGAGCGTCGATTAAAGGAATTAAGCAAAGATCATAACCAGTATGCAGAAAAGGATACTGATCAAAAAGAAGAGGCCGATAAGCAGAAGAGTATTACAGCACCTTTGGGTGACGAGGCTGAACAAGAAATGCTCACCATGGGTATGGAATCCGGCATGATGATTGGTGACGAAGAAGTGATGCTCATTGGAGACAACTACGTTGTAGCAGAAAGCGAATTCAACAAGAAGCGTGAAGAAGAGAATAATAACGCATTTGTTAAGATAGAAAATGACCCACGCATCACTAAGGTAGGTCGTTTCATCCGCAAATACAGCATTGACGAACTTCCACAGTTGTTCAACATCCTTCGAGGTGATATGTCTATCGTAGGTAATCGCCCGCTTCCTCTATATGAGGCAGAAAAGCTAACCGTTGACACCAGCATTGACCGTTTCATGGCTCCCGCTGGCCTTACTGGCCTTTGGCAAGTAGAAGAACGCGGCAAAGGTGGCAATATGTCTGCCGAAGAGCGCAAACAACTTGACATCACGTATGGACAGACTTATAACTTCATGCTCGACATGAAGATAATATTCCGTACACTCTTTGCATTTATCCAGAAAGAAAACGTTTAAAAATTAGATTAACTAAATTGAGATGAAAAAAATCAAGAGACTACTATTGCTCTTAGTTCTAACTGGTGCAGGTACTGCTGCCCATGCTCAGTTGGACGAAAGTGGCATTAGCGCTGGATTCTTCGATTCCAGCGAAAACAACACGCTCAACTTTTCCACCTTCCATTTACCACCATTATCCGTGTTGTATGAAAACGCCAAACAGAATCCTCAGATTCTGTCGTTGGCAAAAGCGCAGGAGTTGGCACAGGCAGAAGTTGCCAAACAGAAGCGCCATATCTTTTCATACGTCACAGGTCATGCCAGCTATAGTTATGGTAAGGCCGATATGTGGGGAAACAGTTCGTCGGCTTATAGCCCGACACTATACCAATTTCAAGGAACCGAACAGAGTTATTGGAATGTTGGTGTCAATGTTGCCGTTCCATTGGAAGACATCCTTGACCTCAGCGCATCTGTTAAACGCAAGCGCATTGAGGCTGAACAGGCAAAATTAAAAAAAGACATTGAATTTGAAGATTTAAAAAAGGAAATTGGTATTCTTTATGTGACCATTACCAACAATTTGGTTACTCTAAAGACCGCCAGTGAAAGTGCTGCAGCATACCAAGGTGCCGGCTCTTTGAATCAGGAAGATTTCCATCAGGGCAACATGACTATGGAAAACTATGCCTACACCAAGATGCATGAGCTCAGCGTAGTTCAGCAATACCAAACGCTTCAAACCAAACTGATGACAGACATCATCACTTTGGAAATTCTCTCTCGCACACCAATCATCACCAATGCCACAACAGACGTAACACTTGATGATACCATCCAGAAATCTGACAAACAGATTGCTAAGGAGAACAAAGCTGTTGACAAACGTATTGCAGCAGAAGTAAAAAATGAAGAGAAACGCTATCGCCAGTTAGAGAAAGCTGAACGCGAAGCACAGAAGAAAGCAGAACGCGAAGCTGCCAAAAACAACAAAAAGAAATAACATAACGCCTTACTAATATGGATTTATTCAGATATATCGTCAGATTTTTATATAAGATACGTTGGTATTTGGTTATCTTCCCCATGATAGCCCTTATCATAGCATGGTTCTCTACCCGCCACATGGACCGCGTTTACGACACTAATGCCACTATTTATACTGGTATGATTACCGGCTACAATATTGAAGGTGGTGTGGGTGTTGCAGGTGGCAATCCCCAGACCAACATCAACAACTTGATGCTCATCATCACTACAGAGACTACTATCAATGAGGTTTCCCTTCGTCTGTTTGCTCGTTGTATGATGTATGGCAATCCAAACAAAGACAACAACTACATCTCAGCCGAACACTTCCGTGAACTTGACGCCCAAGTTCCTGCAGAAGTCAAGGCATTGATTAACCGCAACAGCGAATCGGCATCCTATGCCAACCTAAAAGCATACGTTAAGCCCTCTCAAGACAACTACATCTTTGGCTTACTTAACTATCACCCATATTTCGGTGTAAACCAAATCACCTCACGCTTAAAAGTGGTACAATTAAATAATAGTGATATCATCGATATAGGTTATTCCGCCAACGATGCAGGTATTGCTTATAATACATTGGACATTTTGAATGAAGTCTTCGCTCGCCAATATCAGTTGATTCGTTTCGGTGAAACCAACAATGTCATCAAGTTCTTTGAGCGTGAGGTTGCTCGCCTCTATCGTATTCTGACAGGCGCAGAGGACGATTTGATTCGCTACAATGTGTCGAAACGCATCATCAACTATGGTGAGCAGACCAAACAGTTAAGTGGTTTGGAAGCCCAACAGCAGAATTTCCGCAACGACCAATTGATGGAATATACCACTTCGAAAGCCATTTTGGACTACTTGGAACGTCATTTGGGCGATCGTGCCAAAGTAATCCGCGCAAACCAGAGTTTCACCAACGAAATCAAGGATATTTCACGTTTACAGTCACGTATCTCTAACCTTCGACTGATGAGCGGAGAAGGTGGTGACCTCAATAATGAGGCGCAGGAAGAACTGGCAAAAGCACAGAAAGAACTCCAAGCCACCACACAACGTGTTAGAAAACTCACCCACGACATTGAAGCTGGTAGCTACAGCACCGAAACTGGTGTTAAGGCTCAGCCAATGATTGATAAGTGGCTGGATCAAATGTTGACCATGGAAAAAGTGAAAGCACAGATGTCAGCAACAGATATCATGCAACAGAATCTCGATCGCCAATATCTGTTCTATTCTCCTATTGGTGCCACCTTGGACCGTAAAGCGCGTCATATTGGATTTGTGGAAGGAAACTATATGGAAATGCTGAAAGCTTTGAATGCAGCACGCCTGCGTCAGAAGAACTTGCAGATGAGTACCGCCACACTCCGTGTACTCAACCCACCGATGTTCCCTTTGAATGCACAGCCTACCAATCGTATCATGATTCTGTTGGGTGCATTCCTTCTGACGTTCATGCTGACAGCATTATACTTCTTCGTTATCGAATTGCTCGATCGTACACTTCGTGACCGTATGCGTTCAGAACGCATCACCAAAGTGCCCGTCATGGGTTGCTTCCCACGCGAAAGCAATCTGCGCTATCGCCGCTTCAACAAGACCATTGCCGATATGTCATTGCGCCAGTTGAGCAAGGCACTGCTTCCCCATTTCAAGGAAGGTCAGCAGAATGTGTTAAACCTCATCTCTACCGACTCAGGTAATGGAAGGAGCTATCTCGCTCAGGAATTGGAAAACTATTGGATATCCATCGGTCTGCAAGTTCGCCGTCTCACCTACGATGAAGATTTCTTGGCAGAAGACAGCAAATTCATTATGGCAAACGGCATCAAAGACTTGTGTCCTGATATCTTGCCCGATGAGATTGCCATCATTGAGTACCCGAACCTCAACGACAACTCCATTGCACCAGCATTGCTAAACATGGGTACTGTCAACCTCATGGTAACTCGTGCCAACCGCACCTGGAAGGATGTCGATCAGAAAGCCTTGAAAGAAGTAGAGGCCATGCTGGACGAAGATCACAAGAACACACTCTATATGTATCTGACAGAGGCAAGCCGCTATGCTGTAGAAGAGTTTGTCGGTCAATTGCCACCTTATACTAAGTTCAACAACTTTGTATATCGCATGTCTCAGTTAGGATTGACAGCCACTGAAAACAACAAAGCCCTGTAAATACATGCAGAATAAGTTCGCAACCTATACGGACGGAAACGGAGGAAGAGCAATATTGCTCTTTCTCCTGTTTTCAGTAGCTATCTACCAATTTGTATCGGTAGGTATCGGTCCCTTTGCCATGATATGTCTATCGCCCTTGGTGATAGCAGCTATCTATATAGCATTCCGTTGGCGCACCGCCACTTTTTGGCTATTGTTTTTTCTCAACTATTTATTGCACTGGTTCAACACAAACGGATGGCTACCTGGTGGCATACCGCTGTCTTTCTATAACGAAGCATTGGAAATCGTTTTATTGGCCATTGCCATCATCGATGCTCGTAAATCTCCATGTTTTGAACGTACTGGAAACATGATGCTCTATGCATTGATGATTTGGTGTGGTTTTTGCACCTTGGAAATTTTCAATGATACCTGTAATCTTGGCATCAATGTTTATGCTTGGTACACTGGTGCCCGCCTCATGGCTTTCCAGATTCTCTATGCATTCTTAGTCTATATCATCTATATCGACAAGCCCAAAATACTCATATATTATTTGATATTTTGGGGCTCCCTCTCCTTATTCACTGTTTTTTGGGTATGGAAACAGAAATATATAGGATTCACCAATGGTGAACATGCATGGATATATGGAAGAGGACGTAGTACACATATCATCCAAGGGGGAACACTTATACGTTATTTCTCAACACACAATGACGCAGCAAGTTTTGGTATTGGTATTGCCTCTACGGCTGTAGCATTCTTGATTTTTGCCTTAACCAACAAAGTAAAAAAATACCGTTATTTTTTCCTCATCACAGGCATTGCCTGCACCTGGGCTATGTTTCCGTCGGGCACCCGTACCGCTATTGTGTGTTTTGGCGCAGGCATTGCGTTCTATACTGTTTTAGCAAAATCTGTCAAACTGTCAGCCTTTGTGGGTATTACATTTGGCATTGCGTTTTTCATCTTAGCTTTTACCAACATCGGAAACAGCAACGGTTCTATCAAACGTATGCGCTCAGCATTTGACAGAAGCGACGCCTCTTTAAATGTTCGTGATGTAAACAAGGAATCCATCAAGAAATATATCAAAGAAGCCCCTTGGGGAATTGGCATAGGTATGGAACGCGAAGAAGTACCTGCCAATAACAAATACCGCATCTTGACTGAAATTCCACCAGACTCAGAATATGTATATATTTGGGTACGTACAGGAAAGATAGGTATCATAACTTTCGTATTGACCACGCTCATCATGTTAGGTGGAGCTTGTTGGACCGTCCTATTCAGGATAAACAGCCCATCCTTGCGAGGTATTGGTGCAGGATTATGTTGCGCCTTTGTATCAATACAGTTAGGAGGATATGCCAACCAAATTCTCATGAATTTCCCCAACTGTTTAATCTACTATGGAGGTCTCAGTTTAGTCTATGCCCTACCCTATATGGAAAAGGAATGGACTGAATGGGAAAACAAATTATTAGAGAAAGAAACAGAACGAAAACGACTAAAACTGGAGAAAAAGAAAGCATCGCGCGTATAAAACATCAAGACATTGGAAGCATTATTATCTATCATCACTATCAATTACAACGGACTCGACGACACCTGTTCGCTGATTGACACCATCCCCTTTGATGATTATCCATTAGAGGTGATAGTGGTAGATAATGCTTCCTGTGATGATGAAGCCACTATTATCGAACACCGTTATCCTCAAGTTAGGGTAATTAGAAGTAATAAGAATCTGGGGTTCGCTGGAGGAAATAATCTCGGTATCAGAGCAGCAAAAGGAAAATTTCTTTTTTTTGTCAATAACGATACAGTATTCTTTCGTGAGAGCAAAGTCAAAGTGAATCTTCAAGCCTTGGTCAATCGTTTTGCCTCATCTTCTAAGATTGGAGCTATATGCCCAAAGATACGTTTCTTTTGGGACGATGCACCCATTCAATTTGCAGGCTACACTCCCCTGTCATCTATCACCATGCGCAACAGGGCTATCGGCTATGATGAGCAAGATCATGGACAGTATAATATAGCCCATCCAACACCCTATGCCCATGGGGCTGCTATGATGGTCAAGCGTGAAGTTATTGCCCAAGTTGGAATGATGCCAGAATGTTACTTCCTTTATTATGAGGAATTAGACTGGAGTATTATGATACGTCGGGCTGGCTATGAGATTTGGTACGACCCTACTGTTACAGTCTTTCATAAGGAAAGCCGAGCCACAGGCCAAAGCTCACCGCTTCGCATGTATTACATTACACGCAACCGTTTGCTGTTCGTCAAAAGGAATTATTCTGGTTTCAAGGGGCTCTGCTCAAAATTGTATTTAATCGGCATTGTAGCACCCAAGGATATGTTGCTATCGCTCCTTCATGGCAAGTTGCGTCATGCACTATCCGTAATCAATGGCATTGTTGACTATATAAAACTTTAGATTATGGACATCTGGACACTCTTATACTTCTGTGACATCACATTATTCTGTCTAATATCATTTACGGTGATATATATGACGATTTTCACTTTGGCAGCAATGTTGCCAAAGCGTCATTACACCCAGAAAGTGAAACATCAGAACCGTTTCATCATTCTTATACCTTCATACCGCAATAGTAACGTAGAGCAAACAGTAGCCTCTGCATTAGGTCAGAATTATCCTCAACGGTTATTTGATATCACTGTCATATCAGATCGCAACAACGAGATGACCAATTTCCATTTGGCACAGCAACCTATTACACTACTCACTCCCAATTTCCGAGAAAGCAATAAGGCAAAATATTTCCAATTAGCCATTTCAAATCTGCCCCAATTCAAGCTCTACGATGTCGTTTTAATTCTTGAAGCTGGCAACATCATTGAGTCTGATTTCCTGGAAAAAATCAATACCGCCTACGAGAATGCAGGCACGAGAGCTCTTCAGGCACATCGTGTCTCAAGAAACAGCAAGAGTCAAGTATCACAGATGGCTGCTATTTTTGAAGAAATCAACAACACCATATTCCGTAAAGGACACAATCGTTTGGGATTATCTGCCAGTCTTTGTATGTCAGGAATGGCGTTTGATTTCGAATGGTTCAAATCTACAATTCTCCAATTTAAGGCCAGTTGGGATGATAAGAATTTAGAGTCTATTCTACTCCAACAACACGTATTTGTGGAATATGTGGAAGACCTTTATGTCTATGACGAAAAGCCACAACATGCAGAAGACTTCAACCGTCAACGTGGTCAATGGATAAAAAGCCAGTTCGTTACACTACTCAAGAACATCCATCATCTTCCTTGGGCGATACTGACTCGCCAATACGACTTGGCAGACAAGATTATACAATGGATGCTGATGCCTCGTATGGTGTTGATGGGGCTTGTTGTAATAATGAGCGCCATCCTCCCATTCATCTATATGTCATTGGCATTGAAATGGTGGGCATTGTTTGCCTTTGTTCTATTTATCTTTGCTTTAGCAACACCAGACTATCTTGTTGACGAGAATTGGAATCGCTCTTCTCTTAAATCACCCTTGATACTCATGAGGTCCATTCCTGGTCTTTCAAAAATAGCCGATTTTATAGATTACTTCGACAAAAAGTTTCATCATACAAAACGATAAACTCTGTACACCATGTGGACTATCATACATATCATTGACCTTGCGTTATGGATTTTCATAGCGCCTTCTGTCATTTATGTATTATTCTATGCCATCGTATCCTTGTTTCATCACAAAAAAAATAAAACTACCATAACAGAGGTGCAACACACCTATTTGGTATTATTCCCTGCCTATCATGAAGATGCAGTTATAGTATCATCCATCAAAAGTTTTCTGGAACAAACCTACCCGAAGACACATTATGATGTTGCTGTCATTTCTGACCACATGACAAAGAGCACCAACGATGCCTTGCTTGCGCTCCCCATCACGCTCCATCGACCTATATTCTATAAGAGTAGTAAAGCAAGAGCATTACAATATGCTATTTCAGAAACCAGGAAACAGTACGACCATGTGGTCATTTTAGATGCAGACAATGTGGTTCATGCTGATTTCCTTGAGCGTCTTAACGCTGTTTGTTGTCAAGGTTTTGATTTCGTTCAATGTCATCGTTGCGCAAAGAATAGCGACAACGACATTGCTGCACTTGAAGGAACAAGTGAAGAAATCAACAATACCATTTTCCGTAAAGCCCATAACATAATAGGAATGTCGTCAGCATTAATCGGTTCAGGCATGTGTTTCCGTTTTGAATGGTTCAAAAATCATGTATCCAAACTACAAACTGCAGTAGAAGACCGCGAATTAGAAGCCATGCTCATGCAAGAAAATATTTTCATCAAGTATGAGGCAACTATCCATGTTTATGATGAGAAGGTATCTAATCAAGATAACTTCCGTCGCCAGCGTCTTCGTTGGATGACTGGTCAGATACAAAGTCTTTTGTTCATGCTCCCTTATTTACCCAAGGCTTTTATAAAAGGGAACATCAACTATATTGACAAGACCCTACAACAACTACTGATACCCCGTTCTATACTTTTAGCAACAATACCTGTTGTTGCAGTCATAATGACCTGTGTCTGTTGGCAATGGGGACTTCGCTGGTGGGCCTTGTTTATTGCGTTGATTATAGCCCTCTTGATAGCCATTCCTCGCCATCTCCGCACAAGAGCTATCTTCGGTAAAATTATCTCATTTTTCAAGCTTACAGGCAGTATGCTTCAAAACCTGACGAAGATAAACATCAAAAGTAATGATTTCATTCACACCTCACACCATAAATAAAGCCCAATGGCAGAAAGAATCCACAAAAGTATATTGAATGCGAAAGTAAATCTCGTTTTTTACTTTCTCTCTTTATTCTTTGCTTTCTTTTCTAGGAAAATATTCTTAGATTGCTTAGGGGCAGACTTTATTGGACTAACAGGAACACTTGGAAATATATTAGGTTACCTCAATCTTGCAGAACTTGGGATTTCTGCATCTGTAGGATATTTTCTCTTTAAGCCACTTCAATCAAATAATAGAGAGGAAATACAAGAAATTCTTTCCGTTTTAGGATTTTTATATCGAAAAATTGGAATAATAATTCTCTTTGCTGGTATTTCTGTCAGCCTATTCTTTCCTCTTATCTTTTCCAAAGCAGGTCTAAGCTTCTACATTATTTATTTCTCTTTCTATTCTTTTTTAGGCTCTGCCCTTATAGGATACTTTATTAACTTTAGGCAAATTCTATTGTCTGCAGACCAAAAAAATTATCTAGTTGCGATATATTACCAGAGTGCCAATCTATGTAAAATAGCCTTGCAGATATTCTTAGCATATACCTATAAGAACTTGTTCGTATGGGTATTCGTCGAATTCTTATTCGGTATCATAGGTTGCATTATCCTTAATTGGAAAATCAACAAAGAATACCCTTGGCTCAATGTCAATATCAATAACGGCAAGGCATTATTGAAGAAATACCCAAATATAACAGGAAAAACCAGACAAATATTCATCCATAAGATTAAAGACTTCTTGCTTATAAAAAGCGACGAGTTGTTCATCTTTATATTCGTTTCATTGAAAATGGTTGCCCTCTATGGCAATTACCTTATTATCTTCTCAAAACTCATATCATTATTTAATTCCATTACCAATAGTATTGGAGCAAGTGTAGGCAATCTTGTTGCAGAAGGGCATCGCCCACACATCATCAATGTCTTTTGGCAAATCACAGCCCTTCATCATTTCGTTGCAGCAACATTATGCTATTCCTTATACAACTTCACAGAACCATTTATCTATCATTGGTTAGGATCATCATATATTATGGACCATAACATTTTGATATTACTTGTTATCTTTATTTATATTACCAATTCCAGAAACTCGGTAGATAATTTTAATTATGCCTATGGCCTTTATGCTGACGTGTGGTCAGCATGGGCAGAACTAATCATAAATATAAGCATTACCATAATTTGTGGATTAAAATGGGGAATCATAGGAATACTATTAGGTAAGATTACTAGTCTTTTATTGATAGTTGTAATCTGGAAGCCATGTTATTTGTACCATTCAGGCTTTAAGGAGCCCATTTTCAACTATTGGAAATCTGTGACAAGAAACTATATTGTTTCATTGATTGCCATCATTATACCAACATGCTTGACGAGGCTTTTACCAATTGATCCGTATCAAAATATCGGCACATGGGTTTTATACGCTTTATCGGGAATGGCAATATATTTTGTAATTTCTATTCCTTCCTATTGTATTTGTGTAAAAGGAACCAAAGATTGCCTGCATAGATTTATACACAAATAAGTAATCTCAATCGTATATTGAAAAAAATCAGAAACGATAATTATTTTCGTCAATATTAGACTATATCTCACAGATAATCATTAACTTTGCATTAAAAGTTGAATTGATATCATATAAAGTTTATGAAATTTTCGATTATTACTATTAACTACAACAATGTGGAAGGTCTCCGCAACACTATCAAAAGTGTTGTAAATCAAACATATACTGATTACGAATTCATAATCATTGATGGCGGTTCAACAGACGGAAGCGTTGAGGTCATAAAAGAATACGCCAACAAAATCACGTATTGGGTATCAGAACCTGACAAGGGTATCTACAATGCCATGAACAAGGGTATTGAGGTTGCCAATGGAGAATATCTTAATTTCATGAATTCTGGAGATTGTTTTTATAATAATGATGTATTACAGAAAGTGGCAGATTATCATCTTGAAAAAGATATGATTGTCGGTCATGATTACCATTATAATGAAGATCTGAAACTTGGTCATGTATCATTGCAGCCCATGCAACTTTCCATGATTACGTTTTACGAAGAAACCCTTGCCCATCAAAGTACATTTTTTAAGAAATGTTTATTTCAAGAATATCAATATGACGAATCATACAAATTCGTTTCAGATTGGGTTTTCTATTTAAGAAAAATCGTAGCAGAAGAAAAGACAGTAATCTTTATTCCAGACATTATCTGTAAACGAGAAGCTGGAGGTATCACAGAACGTCAAAACGCAAAAAGTCAAGAAGAAAAGCAGCAGTATCTGAAGAAATTCCTTGCACCTGGTGTGTATAAAGACTACGCATCTTTATCTAAGATTGACAAAACAACCCTATATAAATTCTTTTCTCTCTGTAATGAAGAGAAAACCGTCAAAATGATTAGATTCTGTATCAAAGTAATTTATCGTATATCAAAATTCTTCAAATAAAGCCATGAAATCTATTGTTGTTATATTCCCCTATTTCGGAAAGCTACCTCCACAATACAACATTTGGAGGGCGTCAGCTATACGTAATCCAAGTGTTGACTTTATGTTCTTTACCGATGCAGAAATAGCACCATATAAGAATATTATCGTCCACAAAATGAGATTTGAGGACTTTCGTATAATTGTTCAAAAAGCATTCGATTTTCAGATTATATTAGATAGGCCATACAAGCTTTGCGAATATAAACCAGCTTATGGCTATATTCTAAAAGATTACATCAAGCAATATGATTTTTGGGGATTTGGTGACTTAGACCTTGTATATGGAGATATACGCACTTTTATTACTGATGAGGTATTAAAATACAAGTTTATATTAGGATGGGGACATCTTTCTCTTTTCAGAAATGATTCTGACACCAATGAATATTTTATGAAAGAAGAAAATGGTTTCCAAAAATATACTGATGCATATACAACAAGAAACATTACATTCTTCGACGAGTTTGACCATATGGGGTGTAGCGACAAATGGAAAGCATGCCGCCCAAATGATTGTTGGCTAGAGACTCCATTTGACAACGTATCCAAACCAAAACAAGCTTTTCATTTCAACAGTTTAACGCGAGGATGGCAACAAGTATTGTTTGAGCACGATGGCCAACATTTGTATATGATTCGCATAGTCAATGGGAAAATCGAAAAGAAAGAGTCTCTCTATGCACATTTCCAACATAGGGCATTCATGAAAGATAAAATTTCAGATTACAATCACTTTCTGATTACCCCTACATCAATGATTGATTTTCCCAAACACATGATAAAATTCCATTTGTTATTTTATAGCAGGAAACGAACCTTTAGGACAAAACTTGCACAATGGAAAGACCGCATTATATGGAAATTAAACTTAGGACACTATAAATAAACAACTAATGAAGATAGCAATACTTACTTCTGGTATCTTACCTGTTCCTGCCGTACGAGGAGGAGCTGTGGAAAACCTCATTGATTTTTACCTTGAATACAATGAAGTTCACCATTTGCACGATATTACAGTATATAGTATAGATGATCAACAAGTGCACGATCATCGCGCTCTATCTTCACGCAAGAATCATTATCATTTCATCAAAACTGATACGCTTTGGGCTAAAATATGCAAAAGAATGTATCATCTATTCAACCATAAAAATGAATATTACAATTATAATATAGAGTATTTCCTATACAAATCCATAAAACATATTCGTCGCAATCATTACGATGCTATTATTCTTGAGAACAGACCTGGTTATGCTCTAAAACTCAAAAAGCTAACAGACTCAAAACTCATATATCATCTTCATAACGATAACTTAAATAGCAATACATACAAAAGCCAAGATTTGTATCATCTTGCCACAAGTATTATCACCGTTTCTGACTATATAAGAATGAGAATACTAACAATAAATGCTTCTGACAGCAAAAGTGTTGTTGTACATAATGGAATTGATTTATCTAGTTTTTCTCATTGCAACAAACTTTTGTATGAAAGAAAAGATTTTGGTATAAGCGAAGGAGATTTCATCGTTGTATTTTCCGGACGACTAACTGAAGAAAAAGGTATTCTTCAGTTGATTACAGCATTCCATAAACTCACCAAGTACTCTAAAATCAAACTTCTAATTGTGGGAGGATCATTTTATGGACGAAACAAGGATGATAACATGTTCGTCAAAAAATTAAAAGAAAAAGCATACAACATTCAAGACAAGATTATATTTACAGGATTTAAGCCATATCATGACGTTCCGTCCATATTAGCATTGGCAGATGTTGCTGTTCTTCCTTCTATCTGGAACGAACCTTTTGGTCTCACATTGGTAGAAGCCATGGCAATGGGGCTTCCCATCGTTTCGACATCTCAGGGAGGTATTCCTGAGGTATTAACACCAGATTGTTCAATTGTACTTGACAAGAACGACCAGTTACCAGATAATATTGCGACCAGTATTCTGTCTTTATATAACAATCCAAAACAGAGAGCAAAAATGTCAAAAGCCTCAATAAGGCAATCAAAACTGTTTGACAAAGAGAAATATGCAAAAAAATTCTTTGCTGTTATCGACCGTTATTCATAAACCACAAAAAACTATCTGTTTTACCATTCGATTTTTATTCAAAAGCCATGACAACACAAAGCCACCAATCAAAGCACACATAAACTGTAATATACTTACAACGCTCGTGTGCTCAAATATAGGATAAAAAGCCGCCATACGATGAGCGATGTCCTTTCCTAATACAATAAATGGTATTTCCATACAGAAAATCGTCAAAGAATGTCTTCCTAACAAGACAAGAGGAATCCGACACACTTTCGATTTTTCAAGCAGCAAAGCCAAATTAGTAAGAATCATACATCCAGCAAAACCTGCTACTAAAAAAAGAGATAGACTATTGCCATATTCTCTCACTGAAATATTCACACCTTCAGTAAATCTCAAAGCAAAAACATAAATAATAGCACATATTAACACCAGCCGCTTTTCTGTAAGTAAATTTCGCACTTTAATTTCATATCCAAGAATCATAAAGATAGTAAGAAGTGGTGCAGTATCTATACTCCATGGTAATAGTATTGGTAAATGTGACATGGCAACAGACGCCAGAAAATAAACAGCCAGAACAATATATTTATATTTAAAGAAACGAAGATAAACAGCATAGAGCAAATAACATAGTGACATACAAGTCAGAAACCACAGCGGAAAGTTTCCTACTATAAAGAGTCTATAAATATCATCCGTTCCAATTGGAAACAAACAATATCTTGAATAAACAATACCAGAAATAGCTCGCAAAGAAAAGTCGTTAAATATCAATAACAACAATACGCTAAAGAAGAAGTATGGTTTAAGTAATTTTGGCAACTTTTTAACGACAGTTATAAACCGAAATTTCTCTTCTTGATTGAATGAAAACGTATAACCCGAACAAAAGAAAAATATAGGAATCACAAAAAAAGAGGAGAAAGTTACCCATTGATAACTTTCCACATGATTAAACAAGACAAAAAGAATGCCAATACCTTTTGTAATATCAATGAATTCAAGTCGTTTCTTCATTTTTCTCTTGCCTTATCATTCTCAAACACTTTGGCAGGAATGGCTGTTTGCCGGATGCCATACGCTCCTTCAATCACATCAGTTCCCCATGCTGTCGGCGTCTTCCAATCACTATGATCTACCATATCAAGCCAAGCATTCTCTTGGTTATTTCCTGTCCATGACCAAGGCATAAAACCATAATCCAACTGATGACATGTTTTTAGGATTGTACGATGGTCGGCCCTACAACCGAGATTATTTTTGCCATCATTATAGTTGTAGCCAAACTCACCAACGATCAAAGGCAATTGTTTATTCTTGGCTTCTGTCAGTTTATTGATAATTTTTTGGGAGTCATTCCACGAACCATACATGTGGACAGAAAATAAAATATTGTGCAATGGGTCGCCGTCTATAAGTTGCTGACCACCTTTTAATATGGGTAAAATATTCTGTCCCCAACCTGGAGCATCAACGACCAACGTCGTTTTGAAGCCAGCTTCACGAAGTAATGCGATAGCCTTTTCATAGCTTTTCTGCCAATGTTTCGTGGTAACACGATGAGCGCCCCACTCGTTTGCAATATTGATGAGCAGAAAGCGTTCGTAACGCATCAGTACAGTTTTGACATCTTCACGAGCATAGTATCGCGCCATATCGAGCAGCCGTTCGCCCGACGAGTTACCCGTTACATCGTGAAGTTCCACCATCGGAATCATCTTCAGCGCTATGCAACGCTCTATGACGCGTTCCAATTCTGCGGCTTGCCCCCTTGTGTGCCATACGATACGTAGCGTGTTAGCTCCTGTGGCAGCAATATCATCTAGTGCTTGATAGGCTTTTTCACCTAACCAAGCATGCGGATTGTTGACACCCGCAATAATAAAAGGTTGTCCTGCGGCATCAATCAGTTGTGTTTTTTGGACATGAAAGTATTCTTGCGCATGACTTTCAATACCAAGAATTGTCATTAGAATGGTTAGCAGTATTGACTTCATTGTTTCAGAAAAATATCTTGATTGTGATCTTTTTTATTATTTCTATTTTGCAAATTTACGAAAAAGGTTGAAAATAGAAAAAATTTTGGGCAATTAATACGATTCTACCTTATAAATACTTCTTTTTTATGTAATTGACAATAAGAAATTTTGGAGTCAGCAATCGCCTTGGTATTACAACAATTATTCTTGGGACAGGATAGAATGTGGAAGGCGAAACGTTATTTAGACTCAAAGGCAAGAATATCATTCTGTAAATATATCAAACACGTCTTGCATTAATATTGTAAGGTTATTATACTTGCATTGCACAAAATGGTGATATGGAGGACTCTGCTGTGGCTTTGCATGATTTTTATGGCTTGACCTGTGGTTGAGCCTATGAAGATGGGACTGTTGGGTGTGTTCCAGGTTGTTTTTGGGGTAGACAGAGGATTATCTCTGTTGGTTATGTAGGGGATAACTCGGTTATTTAGGTGGAAAACAAGGCATTAAAAGCCCGCGGAGGACTTTCTACAGGATTGGATCATAGTAATACACGGGATGTGCGATATGGTTTTATTCGCCGTGGAAATGCACAGTATGGAGTGGAAGTGCAGGGTTCTGCCTCGGCAGATTTGAGACAAAAGGCATTGTGCTGGTTTGTGGTTGCTGAAGGGTGTACCACCAGCCATGATGGTGGCATTTCGTCGAGTTTTCGATAGCTTCTCGCTATTTTCTCGATCGACATTCGTTGCTCTTTCGTTCGTTTTTCGCTTGTTCCTCGTTCGGTCCTCGTTCGGTCTTCGATAGACTAACGACTAACCAACGAGAGACGAACGAGAGACGAACGAGGACCTAACGAGAAGTCAACGAGAACCGAACGAGAAGCGATCGGGAAACCGTGGGCTATCTGTTGTGACCTGACGGCATGGAAATCTGTTGATTTTGTAAACATAAGCAGCATTTTAGTTGTTGAGTTATTTGTTTGATTTTTGGTTTAAAGGTTTCTTTCTTGTTTTTAGAAATCATTCTCGGCTTGAAACACAAAGATACAACATGACACCCCCGAAATGCAAGAGTTTTGGCAGCTTTAATTAAATATTTAATGTTATTTAACTTTATTATAGATATTTTTATTTCTCAACTCATGTAGTGCTTTTATAATTTGTTCCTGACAATATAAGCCAAGGGCATATCACAGCAAATAAATCAAAGATCACATGAATGACATGGAGTGTCACGGATGGGGGTACATATTTGCGCTGGTGGTTTAACTTTTCCATTTTTTGGTGGCATACCCTTACCAAATTTTGGTGCTGTGAAATTACGTATTACATTATGCCATGGCGAGAAAACGAAGGATGAAATCCAACGTCTATCAGTTTTCGCAGATTTCAACTGACTTGACAAACCGGAAATCACGGTTTCCTGCTTACAAAAAAAGGGATGGACTCTGTCACCAGCCTATGACATGAATCCAACCCTCAATGAATATCAGAGCCTTCTGATTAATGAGTCTTCCAATAAAGCCAATATCAAAACCTTGCAAGAAATGCCTTACTGCAAGATTATTGTTTTGCTGCGCCTTGTACGAACTTAAATGCGTCGAAGGCGTTTCCTGCCTCTACGCAAACCGTGAAGGAACGTGATGCGTCAGTCTCGTTGCAATTGATAATAACTTTTAATTCGCGGTCTTCCACCTTGATGAGATACCAGTCTCCCTTGATTTCCTTGCCTGATGTCATTTCCAGGAATTTGCCTCCTTCCTCCACGCTGGCAATCCAATAGTTTTTGTAGTTCTTGCAGACAAACAGGCAACTACCTCCTGCGGCTTCCACATTCAGTTCACCATTCTTCAATCCCGAAGGAACCGTACTCCACTTCATAGGATCGGCAAGTCCGTCAGGATCGGACACATCGCAACTGGTCAGGGACATTACACCTGCCAACAAGCATAAGAATAGTTTTTTCATATACACAGTAAGTTTTAAGGTCAGCTTAGAATGACCAACCGAAACCGATATACGGGAAGAAAGCATCCTTATTGATGCCGCACTTGTCGCCAAAGTTGAACGACGGCGAGATACCTACACGAAACACAAAACCGTTGGGGCGCTGATAACGATAGCCGATATTGCCGAAGAAGAAATAGCCGAAACGTGTTTCCTTGTTCGTATAATATTTGATATCACCATACCCTTGGTCAGTATTCTCTGTATCTGGATGCGAACCCGTATTGTCAAAATACGCCACAGTCTCTTTGATCTGATACACCCCCATGCTTAAGCCGAAGCCCAGTTCCAACTTGCTGTTCTTCTTTCCGAGCAGATAGTTCAGTTCCAAAGGAGCCGCCACGCCACTTATCTTTTGATCGAATAAGCCGATATTGCTGCCATAGCCATAACCAAGGCCCACACGGTAGCCAAAGCCAGAGTTACCATTGAAGCGGCTGTCATAGTTGATACCCGCGAGGTTCTGTGCACCAAAAAATTCGATGGAGAGACTGCGTGTCTTCTGTTGTGCCATTACTGCAGAGAAACAGCATAGCGCAAGGAGTGATAATATGCTTTTTTTCATTATATGTGTATTGTCTGTGAATATTTCCAACGTTTTCGTTAAGCCAAATGAGCAGAACCGAACTCGTTCGAGTTATGCCATGGCGAGAAAAGGTGCCATGAAATGGAACTTTAGTTTGCCTCAACATAATGTCCTAATCGGTCGGCTCTTGTTCCATCGACAAAAAGATAGAAATTGCCTCCTGGATTTTCTATGACCAAGACTTCTGTATAAGTGAAACCTGGGTAAGTTGTATGTAATGTGTCAAGTACGCGACTCGATATAGTAGCGTCTTCTGGCAAGGCATATCTCGTCTCTTCCCATTTTGCATCAGGATGGTTTGAATTGAACGATACCGACTTGATCACCCCATCATGCATGATGAGATAGCTATCAAAACCAAGATCGTTAATATATGCAAGCACTTTAGCACCTCTATAATGCTCAGAAATCCAGTCCATATCGGTAGGGAACGGTCTTACGTAAGCGTTATTGTTCAGTTCATAATCGCAAGATTTGAGCAACGTGCCCTCGCTGTCGATAACAAGTGTGTGGACCCAATTCTTATCCATTGACGGATCTTGAACAAGATAACACAATTCATAGTATTTACCACTTATACAAGCTTGTGTTATTTCCTTGATTCTCCAAAACTCATAGTTGTCAGTATCAGAAAGTTCTCTGGATAATCTCTGTTGCACATTGGCAGGTAATTTGTTGACATCTGACAAAGTAAGTATACTACGGTTCCACACATTATCTACATACACCGCAAGCAATTCGTCCCCTGCCTTGTCCTCGCAATAGACATAAGTTTCCTGCTGCCCCGTATGGCGGTAGAAACCATTACCAGAACAAACCTGTTTTATGGTATTTGCTCCGTAGCGATTACTGAAATCCTTGGCTATTGATTCGGGCAAACTATTGTAATCTACCGGTGTTTCATTTTCGGAATTACATGAAGATAAAACGAAAGTAATGGCTGCAGCCAATACGCATAATAAATTTTTTGATAATTTCATTTTGTATTCTATTTGGTTATTTGTTCCATTTCATAAACGTTTTTCTGGTGTTAGCGCATCACCTTTTTGGTTTTGCCATTCTGCCGAATAATGGTCAATCCGCGGTGGTTGGCAGATACGCTTCGACCCTGCATATCATAATAGTGCACGCTGGTATCGGTCGCCACCTTAGCCTGATGAATGCCTGTAGTCTGTTCGGCGAGTTCGCAAGTGCCATCAGCAGACTTGGTCAATAGGCGTTCGTAGAACTTGCCACCCAGACCACGCACTGGTCGATAATCGGCATCCTTTACATCTTTTGCTACAAGACGCACGCGATAGGTGCCGGCTGTCAAGCCACTAAGATCATAGGTCTGACGTGCTGAGCCATTGTATTGAGCATAGTGGGCCATATTGATATTGACATATTCGAAATATTGCTTTTCGGTAGAACCTTCTGTAGTATTCTCCAAAAGGACTCCTACTGTACCATCAAAATCCAGATGGCCTGTATTGAAGAGATTGATGCTCGATACACTAAGCTGTCCTTCGGGTGTGATAAAGAGACCGCTGAGCGACGAGGTACATCCCATGTGCGACTCAAAGGGCATTCCTGTCACAGCGTCTTTCTGTGGGATGAGTCGTGTGATGATGTCCTGTCCGGAATTAAAGGCAAAGCTGTTGTCAGGATTGAGTTTGTCGATGGCATAATAACCATCACAAACGCCATCCCATCCCCAGTTAACATAAATCATACCGTTGGCATCAACACCAGTCAACAGAAATTCATGTCCACCTTGGCCTGAGTCATCATTGGCTCCCATGATAATGGGGCGTCCTTCTGCCAATTCGGTATAGACGATATTCATCCATTCGCTGTCGGAATAGAAGTCGCGAAGCACATAATGGGTAGCATCTTCATTATAGCCGAAGACCGTAGCAAGAGCTGCTGCCGCCACATGTGAAAAGGCACCGCTTCCGTCTGAGGCATAATTCATATTAACGGCACGACCACAGTCATAGACCAACTGTCCTATGTTCTGCTGCTGTTTTTCTGTTACGTCAGCAGCACGGGGATCATAAGGAATATTGTCCCAGTCGTAGTCGGATTTGATGTTCTCCACCACAGTCTTTGAGGAATAGGCTTCCAAGGTTTCATTATAAATCTGAGTAGTATAACGTCCAGGACCTTCTGCATGAGTGGGATAGGCATAGTAGCGAAGCACTTGAGACATGGCCGTTGCCACACATCCGCAAGGCACATGTTCTCCTTTCACTGTTGGACAATAGTAGTTATAAGGCATATCCTGTCCCCATTTCGTTTGCAACAGATTATCAACTACCGTGAAGTCTGGTTGCTCATCGGTGGAATAATGTTGCTGTTGCAATGCCTTGTCAGTAGCTTTCAACCACCATTTCAATCCGCAAGGCAGATGTTTGGCATCGAAATTGGTTTTTGAATAACCTAACACCGCTCTGCCATCGCTTGTTTTTCCCACGACGACAAATCCCTGCATGGCACTACGATAGATGGCATAGGTATTGGTTTCGGTGGCAAGTGTCACCATTCCGTTGATACCCATCTGTTGCAATTGCCGATTGGCAATCTCTTTCATCACTTGTTGGCTTCTAACGATGGCAAAACCTTGCAACGATGTTGTCATCGCCACCAACAGAAGAACTAAAATCCGTTTCATTTAATCTTTATTTGTGTGTGTTGTGTTTATATCATGTTTTTATTTCACCAATACCACGAGATACTTACTGGTGGACCAGAACAATTGTGGATTGGTGATGCGAAGCACATACTGCTTGTTGGCATCGCGGTCGAGCGTATAGCTGGCTTGCGGATGTGAGGTGAGTAGTTTTGCGCTACGCGAATAGAGACGTATCTCCTTATCCACACGGATATCTATCTTGGTGAAATAGTCGCGATTGAAGTTTGACTGGAGTACTTTACCATCTACAATGATACGCTGTCCTTTGAGTTCTTTCTTTGTACCATAAACAAACCATGCGGTATTGAGCTGCTTGTCCTGTACAGAGATGGTTTGCGACTTCTGACTGCTTTCCTCTTTCAGCGATGACACATTGGTATTGAGGTTGGTCACCTCCTTATCGAGTTCACCGATGCGCACATCCTTGGCTTCAAGTTCTGCACGAAGCTGACGCATCTGGGCATCCTTCTCCTCCATCTGACGGGTGAGATTGTCGAGGGTGCGGCGCAGTTCATCACTTGCTACCGAACTTTGGCGAAGCTGGTTGCGCATTTTATTGATAAGTTCGCGATTGTGCTGCATGGTCTGCTGGATAATCTGAATATTCTCGCGAATGCGCTCTACAGCATTGGCACCCTCACCCTGTTGGGCAACGGTAACTCTATTCTGTGCCTGATTGATGGCACGGAAGCCCTCTTCGATATCATTGATGGTGGAAACCATGTCATTGATCTCGTTATCCTTCTGTTGGATGATGCGATTGAGTGAATCGGTCTTTTGGGCTATCTTCACTTCTTCTGCTTTCGGACCTTTCTGTCCGCAAGCCACAAGCATCATGGCGCCAATGGCCAAAACTATCATCTTTTTCATAATTCTTGTGTTTTGTCTTATTACCTATTTTATATTATACATAAGTGTTTTACTTTCATGTGGGCTTGCCTGCCAAGACTATGACAAACTCGCCACGTGGGTCGTGCTCTTGAAAGTGGGCAATGACTTCTGCCAAAGTGCCACGCACACTCTCTTCGTGTACTTTGCTAATCTCACGACAAGCACTAACCTGACGATCGGGTCCCATCACCTCTGCCAACTGCTGGAGAGTTTTCAATACACGGTAGGGTGACTCATAGAATATCATCGTGCGCTCTTCATCAACCAGCGACTGTAGTTTGGTCTGGCGTCCCTTCTTCTGAGGCAGAAATCCCTCAAAGCAGAAACGATCACAAGGCAGACCGCTACTCACCAATGCCGGCACGAATGCCGTTGCACCAGGCAAGGTTTGCACCTCTATGCCAGCACGCACCGCTTCACGCACCAAAAAGAATCCGGGATCGGAAATACCTGGTGTGCCCGCATCGCTGATGAGGGCTATGGTTTGTCCGGCTTTGAGCCGTTCTACTATTGATGCACTTGTGCCGTGCTCATTGAATTTATGATGCGAAAGTAAATGCTGCTGAATCTGGAAATGTTTCAGCAGGTTACCGGAAGTGCGCGTATCTTCCGCCAACACGAGGTCGGCCTCTTTCAAGATACGGACTGCCCGAAAAGTCATGTCCTCCATATTGCCAACAGGCGTGGGAACGATATACAGGATACCCATAACAGGGGACAAAGTTACGAATAAGCATGGAGAACACAAAGAAAATTATTATTTTTCTTGTTGTTACGGGATGAAAGTAACTTTTATTCACTAAAGCTTGCGAGAAAACGAAGGCAGAAGCAAATCCTAATGACCGATTTGTGAGAAAATAGAAGTTTTTTATCGAAAGTAAGAGAAGATATTGGTGTAATTCAAATAAAATGCCTACATTTGTAGCATGATTACAGAAAACATGATTGGCGAAGTGCGCCGCCCAGGCAGAATAGAGGTAGTATGCGGTTCGATGTTCTCAGGGAAGACAGAAGAACTCATACGCCGTTTGCGTCGTGCCCAGTTTGCAAAACAGAAAGTCGAGATCTTTAAACCATCCATCGACACACGCTACAGCGATGAAGAGGTGGTGAGCCATGATCATAACACCATCTCATCAACTCCTATTGAGTCGTCTGCCAGCATTCTGTTGCTATCAAGTGACATCGATGTGGTGGGTATCGACGAGGCACAGTTCTTCGACGACGGCCTGGTGGACGTGTGCAACCAGTTGGCCAACCGTGGTGTGCGCGTCATCGTGGCAGGACTCGACATGGACTTTAAAGGCATTCCTTTCGGACCAATGCCAGCACTCTGTGCCATTGCTGATGATGTAACGAAGGTACATGCCATTTGTGTGAAATGCGGTTCACTGGCGTATGTCAGCCACCGCACCGTTGACAGCGACCGTCGTGTACTCTTGGGTGAAACCATGGAGTATGAACCGCTCTGCCGCGAATGTTACAAGAAAGCACTTCAAGCCGAACAACAATAGCCTATTCACCTTTTATACAATAACCCTTAAACCTAAATGTTATGAAACAGAAAACGATGAAACTCGCCCTGATGCTCCTTGTAGCTGTTGTGGCATTCACCTCGTGTTCGAAATCCAGTAAGACAGCACGCTTTCTGCCTGACGATGCCATTACTATGCGCATTGATGTGAAGCAGATTCTCGACAAGAGTAAAGCTGCCGACAACGATGCCGTAAAACAGCAACTGGCAAAGAATCTGGAGGCTATGGGCAAGAATGAAGAAGCTAAAGCAGTATTGAAAGCTGTAGCTGAAGATCCTGCTAAGGCCGGTATCGACCTGCGCCAACCCTTATGGGCAAGTGCTAATGTCGAAGGTAAGAATGTATTGCTGGTGGGCGAACTGCTCGACAAAGACGATTTTGTGAAATTGCTTACCGCCTTGGATAAGGCTCCAAAAGAGAAAGACGGCATACAATATATCGGAGAAGGAGGCAATGTGATTGCCTTCGACGATGACTGTTTCGTGGTTTCTGACGGCACCATCGACGATGTCATCAAGAAATTCAATGCCGATACCAAGGGTACAATGGCAGAGAGCGACGACTTCAGCAAACTCGCTGATGCAAAAGGTATCATGCAGGTGCTCATTCCCATGGGTGTTGCACAAAATCAGTTGACCGCAGAACAGAAAGCCTTACTGCCTAACGGTCTTGACATGAAGGACCTCTCAATACTCCTTGACCTGAGTTCTGAGAAGGGTTCTGTTACGCTTTCCGTAGAAGCCATTGCTAAGAGTGATGCTTGGAAGCAGAATATTGAAGAAGGAAAGAAGCTGATGCGCAATATCGATGGCGACTATGCCAACTACATCGCAGCAGACGGTATGTCTATCTTCTGCAATATTGACGGTAAAGCCTATTTCGACTATCTCGAAAAGATGGGTGTTTTCAAAAACCAAAAGACCATCAAATCCGACCAATTGGAAATGGCTAAGGGTGTACTGGGAACCATCGATGGTGACTTCACCGTTGGCATCAGCAAGTGGGAAGGCTTCATCCCCAACGTATGTCTCTATCTGAAGACCAAGGACAAGAAGGTTGTTGAAACGCTCAACCAATTGGGTATCAAGAGCAGCAAAGAGATGAATTTTGGCGAAAAGGACGGTACTACCTATTTGGCTATTGGCGGCGAACCATTTGCTGAAGCTAAGCCTGCAGTATCGAAAAGCGACATCAAAGGCCACCGCGTGTATATTCATGTCGGCGCACAGCTGGCAGCCAAAGCCATACAGGGATTCTGCACCCGCAGCCAAGCCAAGGCTGCCCAATCGGCTATGGAGGGTATTAAGAGCATCGAGATCTACGACACAGCCGATACCAAGGTTGACTTCCGTGTCAATATGAACGATGCCGACAAGGATCCTGTAGAGACCTTAGCAGGCACCATACTCGGACAGTTTGGACTCAACTAATAAATAACAGAACTACGTGAAGAGCCATCATCATCTGCTCTACAAACTGCTCAGCCGTGGAATGAATGCATGGCAGTTGGCTGGTTTTGTACTTGCCAACCTGTGTGGCATGACCATCGTATTGGCTGCCATACAGTTTGCCACCGATATCATCCCGATATTCTCCGGTGGAGACAGTTTTATGCGACCTGGGCAGATGGTGGTGGCTAAACACGTGAACACTATCGGCACGTTGACTGGCACAGCGCCAACCTTCTCACCAGAAGAAATAGAGGAGATGCGCCAACAACCTTTTGCCACTCGTGTGGGAACTTTCACCCCATCTTGCTTTGGGGTGGTTGCTACCTTAGGTAGCCAAAGATTAGGTGTACAGTTTTCCACCGATATGTTTTTCGAAGCCGTGCCCGATGAGTTTATCGATGTGGATTTATCTCACTGGCAATGGCAACCAGGCGATACAGATATTCCCATCATTCTGCCACGCAACTATCTCAACCTCTATAATTTCGGCTTTGCTACCAGCCAAGGACTTCCCGCACTTTCTGAGAGTCTTGTACAAATGGTAAAGATCCGGTTTCTTTTGCGCGGTAGTAACGAAACTGTAGAGATGACAGGTCATGTGGTAGCCTTCTCCAAAAAGCTCAATACCATTCTGGTGCCACAACGCTTCATTGACGAAATGAATCGTCGGCTGTCACCCAACCGCAGCGCCACCCCATCACGTCTTATTGTCAGCGTTGACAATCCAACAGACGACCGTCTCATTACTTTCCTTGACGACCGAGGATACGAAACCGAGGCAGACGATGCAGAATCAGCACGCACTGCTCTTTTTCTGCGCATTACCACTGGCATCGTCATTGCCGTTGGTCTCCTCATCAGTGCCTTGGCGTTCTATGTCTTGTTGCTCAGCATCTTCCTACTCTTACAAAAGAACACGGAAAAGATAGACACCCTACTGCTCATCGGTTATCGACCTTCTACCGTGGCACGTCCTTACCACCTGTTGACACTGACCGTCAATACGCTGGTACTGGTCATCGCCATACTCCTGATAGTCATGCTGCGCACATATTACATCCCACTTTTCGGCAGTCTCTATCCCAGTTTCAGTGCTGCAACACTTGCACCGAGCCTACTCACAGGCATAGCACTTTATATATTTGTCGGCATACTAAATTACGCTGCAATACGTCGCAAAGTACTCCATATTTGGCACATGCACAAAAGATAATTCAAAAAAATCAGAAAAATATTTGGTGGTTTCAAATAAACTTCGTACCTTTGCATCCGCTTTCAAGCAATGATCCGCTAGCTCAGTTGGTAGAGCACAACACTTTTAATGTTGGGGTCTTGGGTTCGAACCCCAAGCGGATCACCTCAAGAAGAGAATCAGCAATGGTTCTCTTCTTTTGTTTTGGTATATGTATAGGCACTGTCACCTCGGAGATGATTGCAGTCATTGGCATCCTCATAACCACAGCCAATCTGGGCTCAATAGATTTTTCATAGGGGTAAATGAGTATGATTCATATGAAATGCTTACCTTTGCATCATGGAAGACAAAG
>ERZ869983.88-NODE-88-length-30406-cov-7.800983_pt1 | contig 30406 bp, 23 predicted proteins | sample MGYA00521106_ERZ869983 | MGnify/ENA primary metagenome ERZ869983 (study PRJEB32232, sample SAMN07284972) | human gut metagenome | biome: human-associated habitat; material: feces | host: Homo sapiens | place: Tanzania | collected 2014-04-05 ...
TACATTGTATAATATATTTACATTAATATGATAAAGTAATTATCTATGATAATTTAATATATGAATGCATAAATGATAGAAAGGGGAATTTTTATGAAGAATGTGTATGAAATGCCAATGGCTTGTGCAGAATCTTTTGCAGCGAATGAATATGTAGCTGCTTGCTATTTTTTAGCTTGTGAACGAGGTGCTAAAGGTGTAAGTATGGATCAACAGAATAAATGGAATGAAAACGAATTTGGTTATGATATTCGTCATGAAAGTTCTATGGCTGGTACTTGTTCTGACAGAAACGCTAACCGCGTTATCTCTGATACTGGTTTTTTAGCTGCTTCACAAGTAGGTGAATACAATAAAGACCAAGGATGGATCAATGGTGGTATCGACACTTGGGATGATAAAAACAATAATAATAAACTGGATGTTGGAGAAGTTATTTATTGGCATACCTATAACAAAGGTGGATCACGTAGATGGAATCATTGGGGAACTTTACAGTCAGAAGACTCTAATCATCCTAACCATTCATAATTTTATATTAATATTAACAAAGCGGCTGTAGACAAAATAAGATAAGAACAAATATTTGTTCTTATCTTATTTTTGTCTCATAGACTAAACACTATTTCAAGCGTTCCGCAATAGCCTTAATAAACTCTTCACTATTCACAGCATTCACATTCTCAAGAGTTGTAATAAGTGCCAAGTCTTTTGTCATTGTACCACTCTCGATTGTGTCTAATGTAGCTTTCTCAAGTTTATCAGCAAATGCCATTAATTCATCATTACCATCTAATTCTCCACGTTTTCTTAACGCTCCTGTCCATGCGAAGATTGTTGCTACAGAGTTTGTAGATGTCTCTTCACCTTTCAGATGTTTGTAATAATGACGCTGTACTGTTCCATGAGCTGCTTCGTATTCATAGTATCCGTGTGGTGATACTAATACAGATGTCATCATTGCTAATGACCCGAATGCAGATGAGATCATGTCACTCATAACATCTCCGTCATAGTTCTTACATGCCCAGATAAATCCACCTTCTGATTTCATAACGCGAGCTACTGCATCGTCGATCAGTGTGTAGAAATATTCAATTCCTGCTGCGTCAAATTTCTCTTTGTATTCTGCATCAAAGATCTCCTGGAAGATATCTTTGAATGTGTGATCGTATTTCTTAGAGATTGTGTCTTTTGTTGCAAACCATAGATCCTGTTTTGTGTCTAATGCATATGTAAAACAGCTTCTTGCAAAGCTTGCAATAGATGCATCAATGTTATGCATTCCCTGGATCACTCCTGGTCCGTCAAAATCATGAATTGTTTCTCTGATCTCTGTACCGTCTTCTCCTGTAAATACTAATTCTGCTTTTCCTGCTCCTGGAACTTTGATCTCCACACCTTTGTATACATCACCATAGGCATGTCTTGCGATTGTGATCGGTTTCTTCCATTTGCTGACAGTTGGTTCGATTCCTTTGACTGTAATCGGTGCACGGAATACTGTTCCGTCTAAGATCGCACGGATTGTTCCATTTGGACTCTTCCACATCTCTTTTAAGTCATATTCATCCATACGCGCTGCATTTGGAGTGATCGTTGCACATTTGACTGCAACTCCATATTTCTTTGTTGCTTCTGCGGAATCAAATGTAACCTGATCGTTTGTCTCGTTTCTGTGTTCTAACCCAAGGTCATAATATTCTGTCTTTAAATCAATAAATGGTAATAACAATTCATCTTTGATCATCTTCCAAAGAATTCTTGTCATCTCATCTCCGTCCATCTCTACTAATGGAGTGGTCATCTGAATTTTGCTCATGGTCATTCCTCCTGCGTTGCTGTTTATTGTTTTATTCGCTGTTTTCAGCTTATTGTGCTTTATTATACAGAAAAAACTGATATTTGTAAATAAATGTATTAAGAATAATACACATTATTTGAAAGTTGAAAAACAAAGCTATTCCGATCTCCCCGATATTTCGCAATCGAATATTCAATCGCTGTATGACTTTCATCATATCCTGTGGAATGAAAATAAAATAAAGGATCTCCATTTTTGACGTCTAACAGATCCGCACATGTTTCATCTGCAAGAATCACATCCAGCTTTCTCTGTATGGATGTGATATCTCTTCCTTCCTTATGAAATGTCTGATATAAACTCTCCTTTTCAAAATCAACTTCTGATAAATGCTCAAACAGCTTGCATGGCACATACGTTGTAACCAGAACATTGGGCTGATCATCAACGTATCTTAGTCTGACCAGTTTATAGACTTTTTCTGCTTCTTTGAGATTCAATTTCTGGCAGACTTCTTCTTCTGCCTTTTCTTGTTTGAATGTCAGAACTTTTGTCGATGGAGTCAGTCCTTTTTCTTTTACTTCTTTATCAAATGTCTGGATCACCTGGGCAAATTCCTGCCGGATCGTTGGATCACATACGATCGTCCCTCGTTTTTTACGTTTTTCTAAATATCCCTCATCTACTAAAATCTGTACCGCCTTGCGGATCGTCGGCCGGCTGACGTTGTAGATCTCAGCTAATTCGTATTCATTTGGTATGATGCTTCCTTGCTGGTAAACTCCGCTTAAGATCTTATCTAATAAATCTTTTTTTATATCTAAATAAAATGCTCCCATTTTATACTCTCTTTCTTTTTTCTTTCACTTTATCGGATTTTTTATTTTATGTCAATTTATTTTCTCTTATTTTGTTTACATAATATTGACATAATAATTACATAATGTTATATTTTAACTAACATGAAACAAACATATCAACAAAAACAGGAGGTTTTTATGAAATCATATACATTAGATGATCTTGCAAGAATGATCGATCACACAAATTTACATACGGATGCTTCTCCTAAAGACATGGAAGTCTTATGTAATGAAGCAAAAGAACATCATTTTGCCATGGTAGCGATCAATCAGGTGCAGTCTGGGTTGTGTGCGAAGTTACTGGAAGGAACGGATATTCATACAGGAGCTGCTATCTCTTTCCCATTAGGTCAGACAACGATCGCTTCTAAAGTCTTTGATACAAAAGATGCTATTGCAAATGGTGCAAATGAGATTGATTATGTTGTGAATCAGACAGAGATCAAGGCTTCTAACTGGGATTATATCAAGGACGAGATGTCACAGATCGTTGCTGCCTGCCATGAAAAAGATGTTACTTGTAAAGTCATTTTTGAAAACTGTTATCTTAATGACGAGGAGAAGATCAAGCTTTGTGAAATCGCTAAAGAAGTGAAACCTGATTTTATCAAAACATCCACTGGATTCGGTACTGGCGGTGCTACTTTTGATGATGTGAAATTAATGAAAGAGCATGTCGGAGATGCGGTAAAGGTAAAAGCTGCTGGTGGAATCCGTGATGCCAAGACATTTATGAAAATGGTAGAGTGCGGTGCCCAACGTATCGGAACAAGTGCTGGTATCTCTATTATCAAGGAATTCGAAGCTATGATGAAAGAACAAGGCGTTTCCACACTTGAGATCTAGAGCAATTTTTTAGGAGGTATTTTATGAATCAGTTTAACTGGGATCAGGCTTTTACTTTAGATTTTGATTTAAATGACGGGCTTTCCAAGCACGCAGATACTACAAAGCGTTATCTTTCCCAGATGAAAAGCATGTATCAGGATCAAGAAGCGATTGAAGAAATTCTTAAACATGAGGACCCTTTGATCTATGAGTTTTATGAACTTGGTTGCCCAGAGCGTGCCGGTGATCTTGCATTCGGCACAACGATGATCCATCCTGGGAAGATCGGAAATGAATATTATATGACGAAAGGACATTTTCATCAGATCGTAGATACTGCCGAAGTTTATTATACATTAAAAGGTGAAGGGTATATGATGCTTGAAAACCTTGACGGTGATTGGCGGGTTGAACGGATGGAGAAAGGGAAAGCATTGTATGTTCCCCGCGGATATGCACACCGCACTATTAATACTGGAGATGAAGTCCTGACTGCTTTTTATGTATTTGATGCAGATGCAGGACATGATTATGGAACGATTGAAACCAAAGGATACCGCCATATTGTTTGCGAGATCAATGGCGAAGTGACCGTGCTTGACAATCCAAGATGGTAAATTTAAAAAGAGAGAAAATCCAGACATTTAGAATTTGTATCTTCTAAATATCTGGATTTTCTTTATTAAAAGGTATTAACAGCTATTTTTGCACATGCAGTAACTGATGTGCTTTATGACTTCCCGGTGATCCAAAATATTCATCATACAGATGTTTGATATCTGGATTCTCATGTGAAAATCTTAAATGGGCTGTCTTATCCAGGAAGTACAGGTTGGATCCACGGTCAGACGCCATTTCTTTTCCTTCATGGATCGGCTGTCCGCCTCCACCTACACATCCGCCTGGACAGGCCATGACTTCTACAAAGTGATAGTGTACTTCTCTCTTCTGGATCGCTTCCATCAGATTTCTTGTGTTCTGAAGTCCACTCACAACTGCGATATCTATCGTATTGCCAGCAATCTCAAATTGAGCTTCTGTCCATCCGTTTTTGTTCACTCCACGGATCTGTTTAAATGCATCTACTTCTGGATTCTTTCCTGTGATCAGGTAATATGCAGAACGCAGTGCCGCTTCCATAACTCCGCCAGTTGCTCCAAAGATCACTCCTGCTCCGGTTCCCTCAGTAAATGGAGTATCAAAGGCTGCATCTTTCAATGTCTTTGGATCAATATGATCTGCACGGATCAGACGGTCTAATTCTCTTGTTGTTAACACACAGTCAACTCCATGCCCTGCAAACTCACCATGGAATAATGGTTTCTCTCTTTCATCTTTCTTCGCAACACATGGCATGATGGATAATGCGAAAATACGGTCTGGATCGATATTCATCTTCTTTGCAAATGCAGTCTTCATCACTGCCCCAAACATCTCCTGTGGAGATTTGGCAGAAGATAATCTGTTTACCATCTGTGGATACTGAGATTTGATGAAACGTACCCATCCTGGACAACAGGATGTAAACATTGGATACATATCAAGATCTCCATTTGTAAATCTCTCGACAAATTCCGTTCCTTCTTCCATGATCGTAAGATCTGCTGAAAATGTTGTGTCGAATACATACTCCACGCCGATCCTTCGAAGTGCATCTACGATCTTCTCTACCGTTGCTTCTTCTCTTGATAATCCAAGACTTTCTCCCCATGCAGCACGAACTGCTGGTGCGATCTGTGCTACCACGATCGTATCTTTATCTTCTAATGCGCGATATAATTTATCTGTATCGTCTCGTTCACGTAATGCTCCTGTTGGACAATGCGTGATACACTGTCCACATAATGCACAATCTGCTGTTTTGATATCCCTGTTTCCTGAAACTCCAACTGTTGTTCTTGCTCCAGTTCCTGATACATCCCAGATATGCATTCCCTGAATCTTGTCACATACTTGTATACAACGCATACATTTGACACATTTGCTTGCATCACGTACCAGTGGATATCTTGTATCCCATTCTTCGATACAGATTTCCTTCTTATAAGGGCTGTCTACAATGTTCAGATCATTGGCAACCGTCTGAAGTGTACAATTTCCGCTTCTTACACAAGTTGCACATTGTGCATCATGCTGAGAAAGGATCATCTCTACCGTATGTTTTCGATTTCTGCGTACTTTTGGACTATTGGTATAGATCGTCATTCCTTCTTCTACCACATTATTACAGGATGTTACCAGATGATCCTGTCCTTCGATTTCTACAACGCAGACTCTGCACGCTCCAATTTCATTGATATCTTTTAAATAACAAAGCTTTGGAATCGGTATATGAATGGAGGCTGCTGCTTCCATGATCGTTGTTCCAGAAGGTACAGCGATCGTGTGGTTATCTATTGTAATATTTACCATTTTGTATCCCTACCTCCTTTGAAAATACCATAACCGAAGTGGTCACAGCGAAGACATCTTCCTGCCTCCTGGCATGCTTCTTTCTCTGTCATACAGTTTTCGACTCCTTCAAAGTCTTTAACTCTCTCCCCAGCTTCTCTCTCTGTAAGGTTCACTCTTCCACATGCTGGTTTATCTTCTAACTTAGGTTCTGGAATCTCAACACCTGCTGTAATTTCATGATGATATCCCAGATATTCATCGATATTGGCTGCGATCACTTTACCTGCTGCGATCGCTGAAATAACTGTGGATGGACCTGTCGCACAGTCTCCACCTGCAAATACTCCTGGCATCTCTTCGAATCCACCGAATTTCTCTACGTTGATCTTTCCTCTCTGTACGGGAACTCCTGCTTCTTCAAAGTGCTGATATTCGATATCCTGACCGATCGCTACGATCAGTGTCTGACATGGGATAAATACGTCATCTTCCCCTGTTGGCTTTACAGATGCTCTTCCACCTTTGATGTTACTGATCATCTGTGGTGTTACCCATATACCTTTGACATTGCCTTCTTCGTCTTTCTCGATTCTTGAAGGTGCCATCAGTGTCTTGATCTCAACACCTTCTGCTTCTGCTCCTGAAATCTCATCTGGAAGTGCCGTCATATCGGCAACTCTTCTTCTGTATACGATGCTGACCTTCTTCGCACCTAATCGTACAGATGTACGAACAGCATCCATGGAAACATTTCCACCACCGATTACTGCAACTTCTTTTCCTTCCAGGCTCTCCTGTGTTCCGTATCCAACATTTCTTAAGAACTGTACGGCTGAAATAACGCCTTTGGCATCTTCGCCTTCTAATCCTAACTTCTTATCTGTACTTGCACCGATCGTGATCAGTACAGCATCATATTTTTCCTTTAAATCCACAATGGAATAATCTTTGCCGATAGATTTTCCACAATCTACTTTAACTCCTGTGTCTAAGATTGCCTGAATATCATCATCTAAGCGTTCTTTTGGTAATCTGTAGTTTGGAATTCCATAACGTAACATTCCTCCAAGTTTTGGAAGCATCTCATATACGGTTACCTGATGCCCCATCAACTGTAAGAAATATGCTGCACTTAATCCACCTGGTCCACCACCTACAACGGCAATATTCTTCCCTGTAGATTCTGCACATTCTGGCGGTGCAACATATCCTGCTGCATCTGCTGCCATACGTTTTAATCCACGGATATTCACCGCATCATCGATCATATTTCTACGGCATAATGCTTCACATGGATGCTCGCAGATAAATCCACATGTTGTTGGAAATGGATTATCTTTTCTGATCAGACGGATCGCATCCTCATATCTTCCTTCACGCACCAACGCAATATATCCCGGAATATCCACTCTCGCAGGACATCTGGATACACATGGCACCGGCTGCTTTAACGTACTTAAGCATCTGTGATACATGATATGTTCTACATAATCATCTTTAAATCCAATGGCTCCTTTGTATACCATGTTGGCTGCCTCATAACCAATCGCACAGTCTGCGGATTCCATAATGGATTTTGCTGTTTCCTGTATCTCTGTTAAAGTTCGGATCGTTGCTTTGCCATCTAAAACATCAGTGATCAGATTCTTTAACTGTCCAAGTCCTACACGACATGGAACACACTTTCCGCAGCTCTGTGCATGACAGATCTCTAAAAATGCTCTGGACATATCAACCGGACATAACCCTGGCGGGCTTGACTCGATTCTTCGTTCCAAATCCTTATAAAGACCTTCCACAACCAGCTGTGCCTGGTTCGGAGACCTTAATTCCAAACGACTCATGACTCATCCTCCTTAATTCCTCTATATCAGTATATTGACTCCAATTATACGCACATTCTTCGACAAATTCAAGAGGTTTTTGTGCAATTTGTACGTTAATTTCGTAACAATCCGGTTCATTTTTGTGTATAATCACGTTAATTTTGTAACAATTTTAAGTTGCAGTTGGCCAACTATAGATTTTGAATATATGATAAAAAATAAATAAACGATCGGGAGAGCAGCTAGAGAATTTTACTCACGTTTTTTACAGATCGCTGATCCGCCGGATTTCCTTGCGAACTCGCCTTCAAAGGTATTTAAATCAGAACTCTTTGAGGCTCAAACAACGCACCAATCCGGCTGCGAATCCGTAAAAAACATGGCAAAATTCTAATGCTGCTCTCCCGATCGTTTATTTATTTTTTATCATATATCAGAAGTCTATCGTGTGGACAATTACAAACTTGGAAAATTTAAGTAGATGTTTATTTCTATCACATATAAGCCCCTATCCACGTAACCAGAATCTAATATGATACAATGATTCCTCCATCGCATGCATACAAACTGCTGACTCCTTTAGTATCTACAATATCAACATCTTCTGCGTGCAAGTGCTTCTTGATCAATTCTTTCACATAAACAGCTCTCTCGTAGCAATTGCAGTGTGAAATGACGAATTGTCTTCCTGTGAGGTCTCTTCCTTCGCTTCCCATATGTTCTACCATCTTCGCGAGTGCTTTCTTCATTCCTCTTGCCTGGGCTGCTTTCTGGATCACACCGTCTCTTGTACCGATCATGACTGGTTTGATATTTAATGCACCGGCGATCGTTGCAGATAATCTTGATAATCTTCCGTTCTTTCTCAGCACTTCTAGTGTCTCCAAAACAAAATATGTTCTAAGACTTGTTGTATACTCTTCAATCTTATCAACTACTTCTTCAAATGGCATTCCCTGACTCGCATATTCGTTGAGCTTACGTGCGATCAGAACCTGTGTCGTAGCGGCTCCTCTGGAATTCACTACATGAATATTCTTTGCTCCATTCTCTTCTTCATATAGATTCTTTCCCAAAACCGCACTGTTATATGATCCACTTAATTCTGCAGATAATGTTACCACATATATATCATCTGCCTTGGAATATGCTTCCATATAGCTCTCTGGTGCTGGGCATGCTGACTTCACAGACTCTTTACTTGCTGCAACCTTTGCTAAAAAATCTGCCTGATCAAATGTTTCATCATCTATGGTCTCTTCTCCATCCACGAGTAAAGTCAATGGCACTAAAGTATAACATCCTTTTTTTAAATCTTCTTCTGTCAAATCCGTACAGCTGTCACAAACAATATGAAAACTCATATTCGTATCTCCTTTTCACAACTTTCTTATCTGGTATTCATTACTACTTATTCTAACATATATCTACGCAAAAAGAAACATGCAAACAAAGTTTCTTTTAAGTCTTCGAAGTTTGTGAAAAATTTTACAGGTACTTTGTTAAAAATCTTTCTTTCACTTCCTGATCCCACGCTTCTTCCAATGTCTTATCCAGTACAAATGTCTTTCTGGACACTCCTGATGTACACTTTAATCCCTGTCGATCGTATAAGATGTTGATAAATAATCCTGCTATTTCATCTTCTCGGACTGCAAGATTATATTTGGCCAGAAACTCCGGAGAAAGATCTGGTTTTAACATCATCACAAATTGAAAGGAAAGCGGTGTTTTCTTGCCTTTTACGAGAGAAAATATTTTTTCTTTCTCCTCTTCCCACATCACATATGGATATTGTTTCATCTCTTTCCATTCTTCTGTATCATAAAATTCTTTTAAGATCTTTCCATCAAATTCATACGAAATGTTCATGGACAGTTTTCCTTCACTCATCAAGAAATCATCAAAAAGATTTCCTCCTAAAAAACCTGCCATAAACATCTTAATATTTTCAATTTCGATCATAACCATAGGCATATTCTCCTGACTAAAAAATGGAACCCTGCCTACTCACAGGGTTCCATTTTATTGTATCTTTCTTTGGTCCTTTTTTCAACCGGTTTTACTGTCCAAAACTATAATACTGGCTGTTAGAACTTTCATTATTATAATTATTGTTGTAACTATTGCTGCTGTTACTATTATTATTGCTGTTATTATTGCTATTGCTGCTGTTACTGCTTGTGCTTGGTGCCTCTGATTTCTTTCCAAGAGTAACTGTCAGTGTCTTCTTCTCGTAAGTACCCATCTGATTCTGACGTTTTACAACAACTTTAACTTTCTTGCCTGCTTTCAGGTTTGAAATCTTTTCTTTTAATCCATCCATTGTAGAAACACTGCTTCCATTAAAGGATACGATCACATCTCCTGCACTGATGCCTGCTTTCTGAGCTGGGGAACTCTTAATCACCTGCTGTACATAAACACCAGATGGCATATCAAACTGGCTCGCCATAGAGCTGTCGATCGTCTGTCCTGATACACCTAAGTATGCCTGTTCACTCTCACTTGTTGCCTCATTTTTGATCAGTTTATTGATGATCGGTTTTGCTGTATTGATTGGAATCGCATATCCCATTCCTTCTACATCTTCTGAAGAATATTTGACTGTATTAATCCCAATTAATTCACCTTTGCTGTTTAATAAAGCACCACCACTGTTTCCAGGGTTGATCGCTGCATCTGTCTGGATCAGTGTCATTGTCTTGTCTGTCAACTGTACCTGACGATTTAATGCACTGATATACCCACCTGTGACAGACTGTCCATATCCTAATGCATTACCGATCGCAATCGCTCTTTCTCCTGTCTGTAGTTTTGAGGAATCTCCTAATGTGATCACTGCGATCTTCTTTAACGTAGAAGATTTCATGTTCTTTGTGTCTACTTCTACAACCGCTAAGTCCGCATCACTGTCGGTTCCTCGAATGGTTGCACTTGCACTCTTCCCATCCACAAATCCTACAGATAAAGATTTGGCATCTGCTACGACATGGTTATTTGTAACGATCAAAATCTTACCATCTTTCTTGCCGATGATGATACCTGAACCAACACCTTCGGATTCACTGCTTTGTGTCTGCCCAAACCAGCTTTGGCTTGTTGTCTCAAACTTTCCTGTAATTGATACGATCGATGGCATAACATTTTTTGATACACCTGAGAGATCATCACTGCTGGTACTTGAACTGCTGCTTGTTGTCTTCGTTGTTGCCAGCTGTGTTGCACCATTTCCAATGCCTGCTCTGCTAAATCCATATGTGACTCCCTGCATCACAAGCCCTGCGATCAATCCAAAAGCAACTGCAGATGCAGCTAATTTTGCAACATATTTTCCTCTGCCGCTGTTTTTATTCTTCTTAGGATTGGAGCGATCATTGGCTTCCTCAGCTCTCCACTGATCAGAAGTCTTCCATTGTCCATCCTGATTTGTATTATATTCACTCATAATTTTTATTCTCCTTTCGATCCTGATCTTTTGTTTTGATCTTTTTCTCTTGATTTCGTCCTTTTGCTTTTATTTTCTCATGTGTTTTTGCCTTTCATGAGATAAATATATCTTATAAATGTGTAAAAACTGTGATTAATATGTTACTAAAAAATGATTTCCTCTTTTTTCTTATCTTTCGTAATATGATGAGAGTGTCAATAAGTATAAAATACAAAAATAAGAAAAAGTTAAGTCATTTGTCATTGTATGATCTCTTTTTATCCCTTATAATAGAAGGAAGTGAAAAAGGAGTATTTATCATATGATCAAACAAAACCAAACTTACTTAAACAGACTGCATGTCGTGATGGATGCTGTCTGCATTTATTTTGCAGGATTTGCAGCATGGTATATAAGATTTAAATGCACGATCTTTGGATTCTGGCTGAATGAGGAGATTTTCGATCTCAACCGCTATTATCCAGAGTTTTATCAATATCAGAAACCACTGATCGGCTCTTTGATCCTGTTATTGTTATTATATTCGTTCTTTGGTCTTTATACACCAAAGCGTTACCAGCGTGGTTCCAAGGAACTTGTGAATCTGGTCAAAGCAAATCTGATCGGACTTGGACTTTCTGCATTTGTGATCACTGTATGGCAGATTCAGAACTTTCCTCGTTCTTTATATCTGTTATTTTATTTATTTAACTTTATTTTTGGTCTTTTATCCAGATATATCATACGCAGAATTTTGAAAACGAACCGTAAGAAAGGACGTAATATCAAACATACGGTATTTATCGGTTTCAGTACTTCAGCAGCTGCATATATCGACCGCATCAAATCCAATCCTCAATGGGGATTAAAGGTTCATGGGATTTTTGATGATCTTGTCAGTGATAATTTTGAATATCGTGGAATTAAGAAGATCGGTACACTTTCAGATCTTGCCGCTTATCTTGAGAAGACATCTCTTGATGAAGTTGCGATCACTTTGAATCTGAACGAATACCATAAGCTGGAGCAGATCGTTGCGATCTGTGAGAAGTCTGGTGTGCATACAAAGTTTGTTCCAGATTATTATAACTTTATTTCCACAAACCCATACACTGAAGATCTGGACGGACTCCCAGTTATCAACATCCGTAACGTACCGTTAACAAATACGATGAATAAACTGATCAAACGTCTGATCGATATTATCGGTTCTATCATTGCCTTGATCTTATTTTCACCGATCATGCTTATCGTTGCGATCCTTGTGAAGAAGAGTTCTCCTGGACCGATCATTTTTGCACAAGAACGTATCGGTCTTGGGAATAAACCTTTTAAGATGTACAAATTCCGTTCCATGGGTGTACAGGACCCTAAGAAAGAGGCCAAAGAATGGACAACCAAGAACGATGTCCGTGTTACACCTGTTGGTCGTGTGATCCGTAAGACAAGCCTTGATGAACTTCCTCAATTCTGGAATGTATTAAAAGGCGATATGAGTCTGATCGGTCCACGTCCAGAACGACCTTTGTTTGTTGAGAAATTTAAAGAAGAGATTCCTCGTTATATGATCAAACATCAAGTTCGTCCAGGTATTACTGGATGGGCTCAGGTCAATGGATTCCGTGGTGATACTTCCATCCGAAGCAGAATCGAGCATGACCTGTATTATATTGAGAATTGGTCTTTGGGACTTGATATTAAGATTTTATTTCTTACATTTTTTAAGGGATTTGTCAATAAAAATGCATATTAAACAGCAAGAAAAGGATGGAGTTTTTCATCCTTTTTTCTGTACAAACTTAACTATTTAAGGAAATCTGGAGGGATACATTATGACAGCACAGCATACAAAACATGCCAAACACACAAAGCGAAAACGTAGAAGAAGATCTCCACTTCGGATCTTGGTCATTCTCATTCTTGTGATCGCTGTATTGGTCGGACTTACGCTTTCCACAGTTCACAATAAACTTGGGAAAATATCAACAAAAAATCTTGACCAAAGCCAGCTTGTCACTGTAAACAAAGACAACAATATGACTGACTATACCAACTATGCTTTTTTCGGAATTGATTCTCAGACTGGAAGTATGTCAGATCGTGGAAACCGTTCTGATTCTATCATAGTTGTCAGCATCAACAATTCAACCAAGGATGTCAAACTGTTATCGATCTATCGTGATACCTATGTAAGTATTAATGGAAAATACAGTAAGATCAACGCTGCTTATTCCTGGGGTGGTCCAGAGCTTGCGATCAGCACGATCAACCGTAATCTTGATCTGAATATTGAAAAATACGCAACTGTAAACTTTAAGATTCTTGCTGATATCGTTGATGCCGTTGGCGGAATCGAAGTAAAAGTCGATAAAAGTATCTTAAAGAATTTAAATGCTTATATCGGTGACATGAATCGTATCAACGGTGGACATTCTCCAAAACTTTCTTCTGCCGGTACTTATACTCTGGATGGAAATCAAGCCGTTGCTTATTCCCGAATCCGTTATACCGCCGGCGGTGATCTTGCCAGAGCCGGAAGACAACGAGAAGTCCTTCAGAAGATTTTTGACAAAGCAAAGAAAAATCCTTTGAAGATGATGTCTGTTATGGATGAGGTTCTTCCTCAGGTAAAGACAAACATGAGTCAGGATGAATTATTTGATATGTTCTTATCTATTTTCAAGTATGACATCAAAGATCAGCAGGGATTCCCTTGGGATCAGAAAGAGCTCCGTTATTATGGTACTTATTATGGATTCCCTACAACATTGAAAGAGAATGCGATCCGTGCACATAAATATCTCTTTGGTACATCAGATTATCAAGTCAGCGATGAGCTTAGCCGTATCAATCAGAAGATCATTTATCGTGCTGGATATTAAATATCAACTCTGTAAAAAAAGAAGCTTTCGACCTATGGATTCACTCATAGATCAAAAGCTTCTTTTTATTTTATGTTCTTTAAGATTCCTAACAGCGTTTCTCCAACCATTCCCTGGCCTTCTTTGCAGTAAAAGAAATTCCTTGCCTGCCTTCTAACCTCTTTAAAATGATCTTCACCTTGTGCCAGACGTTCAAATTCTTCCATCAAGGCTTCAAATGTCTCTGCCTTATATCCCGGAGCCGCCTTCTCGTAGTCACAATACATGCCACGATCATGCTCCAGATAATCCTGATAATCAAAATTATAAAAGACTACCGGCCGGTCCAGTAATAGATAGTCTATATATGTGCTTGAATAATCCGTAACCAGAATATCCGTATCCATTAGTAATTCCTGAATATCCATGGATTTCTCTGTGATATCTGTGATATTAGAATACATGGAGAGATCTACTTTCTCGCCTTTATGATAAAAATGACGCCGGATCACAAACAAAATATCATTTTGGATACACCAATCATTGAGCACCTTAAAATCAAAATGTTCTTCCAAAGGAAATGCCACTTTCCCTTCTTTCCTATGTGTCGGCGTATATAAGATGACTTTCTTTCCTTTTGCCGCTTTTGACAACTGATGTGCAGCATGAAATTTTCCACTTTGATCATAGAATATATCATTCCTTGGCTGTCCTAATGTTATGATATGACTCTTTGATCTTCGAAATGCACTTTCATAGATCGGTGCATAAAAATCACTGGTTGCTACAACATATTCCTTCCCAAGAGGAATCTCTTGGATCATTCTACGTATCTTCTGCCCTTTACTGTCCCAGTTCTTCACCTTATCATCATCATATCCAACCTTCTTCAATGGAACACCATGCCACAGATTCAAAAATACTGCACGCCCCATAAAAGTATGATTTACATCGCTGATCCCATTACATACTACCACGTATTTGGCTCGAAGCTGCATCAAAATTCCTTTGAAACTGTCAAACATATAAGCTTCATATCCAAGCTCTCTGACTCTTCTGCACACTGATTCATTCTTCGTGATCCATATCGGACGGATCTCTTTATGCTCTTGTGCTTCTAAAAACAGATATTTGGGATTGTCTGCAAACTGTTCTCCAAGCCATGCTCCAAAGATATATATCTTTCTGCTTCTTGGAAATAAACACGACAGAAACATGATCACATATTTTCCTGCAAGTCCTAATGCTTTTTTCATAAATATTCCTATCCCCAAAGCCACTGCATCAGCTTTCGGATATTTCCTTCCTTTAATACGTGATGATTTTTATAAAAACTCAATCGTCTGATCTTTCCTTTATAATACAATTCTCCATAACTCTCAAGAAGTTCATAAACATCCAGATTATCGATCTCTTCTCCGTATGTCTCAACAAATCCCTGTATCTGCTCCATAGATTCGATCATCATACGGCGATAGCTGTTCTTTCCTTCTTTGAGACGATGATACAAAAAGACAGGATTCTTTGCATCTTTCGCACCAACAGAATTATTGCCATGCTGACGATAATACATCGTTGGCTCATTTACAAAACCAACCTTGCCAAACACTTTCGCGATCAATGCTGCCCAATAATCATGCATGATGATCTTAGACATCGGTAATGACCGTAAAAAATATTGTTGCAGACAGCGATTGATCATCATCGTACAGCCTGTCACTGAATTTTGTACCATCAATTGATTTAATACAATTCTCTTTGGAATATTCGCATATTGAAAGAATGACTCTGCAACCATCTCTAAGTTATGATCCGCAACTGACAGATCTGAGTGAACCAAGATCGGTGTTTTTTCTCCATATCTTGCCTCTAATGCTTCCATCTTCTGTAATGTCAGATAAATCTTATCTGGTTTCCATACATCATCCTGATCACAAAACATAAAATATGGTCCGTAAGAATTTTGAATCAATGAAATAAAATTGTCTTTGGCACTTCCTTGCGGCGGGTCATTCTTAATGATCGTCACCTGTTCTGGATGCTGCCTGCTGAATTCTTCAAGAATGCTGATCGTGCCATCCGTAGAACCATCATCACCCACGACCAGCTGCCAGTTTTCATAGGTCTGAGCTGCAATTGATTCTAACTGCGCTTTTAAATAATCCTCTCCATTCAATGTCGCTAACAGAATCGTTACCATATTGTTTTCAAACCTCCTGACTGTGTTATTGTTCGGCAGATCTCTATCTGCTTACCTTCTTTATCACATCAATGACCTTCTGTGAAGCATGTCCATCATCTATGCCATTGAATTTATCGTGATAATTCTTATATTTTTCTTTCCAACTATCTTCATTATATTCTTTAATATCCTTGATCAGCTGGTCTGTATCTCTTGAAATCGGCCCTGGAATATCATTGACAAAGTCAAAATAAAATCCTCTCAGATTCTCCTTATAATCTTCCAGATCATATGCAAAGAATAACATCGGTCTGTTAAGAATACTGTAATCAAACATTACAGAAGAATAGTCCGTGATCAACATATCTGACACAAGGTATAACCATGCAATATCTTTGGTCTCATCGAATGTATAAACGAATCCTTTATATGGTGTCCAATCAATCTTATCTGATACAAGATAATGATATTTTACAATGAATATATATTCATCTGATAATTCCTCTTTTGCTTTATCAAAATCTAGTTTTGAAGCAAATTTGTACTTTCCTTTTTCGCTATATTCATTGTCTCTCCAAGTTGGAGCATATAATATGATCTTCTTATCCAATGGAAGTCCAAGTTTTTCTTTGTATTCTCTGATCTTAGCAGGAGAATTATCATTGATCAAAATATCATTCCTTGGATATCCGATCTGTAAGATCGGACGATCTTTAAATGCAAAACATGATCTGAAAATATCTGTAGAAAACTTATTCTGTGATACAAGATAGTCCCAATCCTTGCATGTTACTCTAAACTGTTCATGATAATTCTCAATATCCGTACTTCCACCCATATCCATTCGGTCCATATCAAGTGCAAGCTTCTTAAGCGGTGTTCCGTGCCATGTCTGAATGTATGTGATATGCTTCTTCTTACGTACATATAATGGCTGACGACTATCAAATACCCAGATTCCAGCTCTCATCAAATACCAAAAATATGGGAAATAATTATTCCGTATCTTCTTGCATTTACCTGGAACCTCTATACTTGTATCAAAGAAAAACCAGATACATTCATATTCTTGATCAAGGCCTTCTCTTACCATCTCTTCATAGATGTATCTTGGATTCCCTGTATAGTTACGTCCATTGCTGCTCTGAAATATAATCATCTTTTTATTTACTGGAATCAGATATGTTAATACTTTATATATCTGAATCGTAATATTCTTAATCAGTTGCTTCATACGTGCACTCCTACTTACTTACTTCAAAGAATGAATCTCTGCGATTCTTCTTCTCAAACATCATATTATACTGAATCATACGATACTTCTGTATTATACCATAATATGGTGATCCTTTATCATTAATCTGATAAAATTTTCCATTCTTTCCCCAATATCCCTGCGATGTGATCGTTGGAACTTCTTTTCGGACCTCATTTAAAAATCTCTGATATCCTGTCATCTTTACGCCAGCTGTCTGGGTCAGAATACTTTGCATATAATTCATGCTTGTCTTCTCTATATGCTGTTCTTTAATGTCATAATTTGCCCAGATCACGAATGGTACCTGATAACGCTTCATCATCTGTTCGCTGCTCCAAGTCTGATATTGACCATTTGTAATCTTATTCATAAATTCATCTGTCAATCTTGGCTGATGATCTCCTAAAAATAAAATGATCGTTGGCTCTTTACATTTTTCAAAATAACTTGTCAGCTGTTTTAAACTGTCATCTGAATATTTGATAAGGTTCAGATATCTGTTAGCCTCAGCATCATATTTGCTGCTTTCAATCTTGATCGGCTGTTTAAAGTTTGCTGCATCCTTATCATAAGGACTATGATTCTGGATCGTCATATTATACATATAAAATGGCTGATCTGTCTTCTTACGATTCTTTTCATATTCAGAAATGATACGATCTACATTTGCCTCATCAGAAATATACTCTCTCACCCTTTTTACATTCTTAGGGAAATCAAATTTATCAATAAAATCCGTAAATCCAAAATCTTTATATACCGCTGGTCGATTATAATTATACGGATTGAACGGATGCATCGCTTTATTTCCAGAATACCCTTCTGCTTTTAGATTACTAACTAGTGAAGGCATCTGTCCATGAATATAAAGCTGAAATGCTGTCGTTCCAGCTGATAAAAATCCAAGAGTGTTCCCTGTTAACAATTCAAATTCTGTATTCGCTGTCTGACCACCTACGATTGATGCATACGTATATCCTGTCACGCAATTCTTCTTCAGACTATGGAAATAAGGCATATAATCTTCGTTCGTCTTAAAATCTCCAAGCACCTTAATGTCTGCAAATGTTTCATTGACAACTGTTATGATATTCGGATATTGCTTTGCTGTACTTTGCTGTGTATTCGCTGATTTCTTTTCATATTCAGAAATGATCTGATCAACCTTCGCTGTTGTATATCCTTCTGGTTTCTTCACGACCGCATACCCGACACTTCTTGCAAATGTCAGCACGCCTCCGTATTTTTGATAGCTTTCCATTGGACGGAACATACGAATATTGATCTGATGCTCTTCCATAAAATCAGACAGTATAATCTGATTTGTAAACAATCCGCATCCTAATGCAACAACAATAAATCCTGCAATGTGAAATACTCTTTTTTCTGTGATCTTTACCTCATGAAGTCTTAAAAATGTAAAGAAAAATGCCATACATACCAGGATCACACTATATTGTTCAAACGTCAATTTGAATGTATAATTCCCCATCACGCTGGTAGCCGTCTGTACAGTTAAAATATCTGGTGCCATCATAGGAATCCCGCGAAATTCATATACAACACATACAACGACCGCAAAGATAAACAATACAAATGGTACGATCACTGATCCAACCCTGATACTGTTCGTCAAAAATATGATCAGCAGATCCACTAAAATGATCATTGCAAGGCTTAGAACGATCCAAAGTGGCTCTTTCTGATAGAACTGTGTCGGCGGAAATGCACACTTTGCTTCATTGATCAAAAATTCTGACAAAATCCATCCCATAACTGGTGCGATCACTCCAAGAATAATCACTAAAGCCCTGTCGATCTTCTTACTCAAACGAATGTCACAAACTGTTACAAATACCATCCAAAAACATGCTAAAAATACAAATCCCATACGTTTCAGGTAAAAATCAGTCTGCACATGATACATTGGCTTATTTGATAAAAAGAATCCAAGCAATGCAAACACGACCAGTAATTTTAAAACTGCGGTAACTTTATATCTCTTTTTTTCACTTTTAAAAATATTGCTAATTTCTATAAAATGCATCGAAAACTAATCCTTTCATCTATAGCATTATCTTAAATTCTTTTTGTTTGATAACGCAGAAAAGAAGAATTCCGTCTCTAGCCGTTCATAACCTCTATTCTCAACGAAATTCCTCTTATATCTTAATTCATAACTCTTGCTATTTATTCGCTGTTGTTCCGTTTAATCCAAGATCCTGTTTGATCTTTGTTGTAGAAATTCCTTCTGTTCTTGGAAGATATACGACTTCACAGTAATCTTTTAAGAAATCAAACTTACCTTTCCAGTCATCTCCCATAACAAATGTATCTACATGATATTCTTTCACATCAGAAATCTTCTGATCCCAGTTTTCTTCTGGAATTACAAGATCCACATAACGAACTGCTTCTACCAGTTTTTTTCTTTCTTCATAACTGAAATAACATTTCTTCTGTTTTTCATTCCAGTTAAACTCATCTGTTGATACAACTACAATTAAATAATCACCTAATTCTTTTGCTCTGCGCAATAAATTGATATGTCCCGCATGCAGTAAATCAAATGTTCCATATGTGATCACTTTTCTCATATTACACCTCCGTGTCCTCTATCCTACTTTGTTTTCTCTTCGTATACTTTACTTACTTCTTCAATTGATCCATGAGAAATGATCTTTCCTTTTTCAAGTAAGATTGCCTTATTACATAATCTCTTTACCTGATCTAAAGAATGAGATACAAATAATACTGTAACTCCCTTGTCAAACATACTCATGATCTTTGCTTCACTTTTCTTTCGGAATTTCGCATCTCCGACAGATAATACTTCATCCAGGATCAAGATGTCTGGTTCCACTAATGTTGCAACAGAGAATCCAAGTCTTGATTTCATACCTGAAGAATAGTTCTTAACTGGAACATCTATAAATTTACCCAGTTCTGAAAATTCTATGATCTCATCTAACTTCTCATCTAAGAACTTCTTTGAGAATCCAAGAACTGCTCCATAAAGATAAATATTCTCGCGTCCTGTATACTGTTGGTCAAACCCAGCACCTAATTCAAGCAATGGTGCGATCTTACCCTTGGCTGTCACAGTTCCTTCTGTTGCTTTTAATACACCTGCAATAACCTTTAACAGCGTACTCTTTCCTGCTCCATTTAATCCAAGGATTCCAAGTCGATCCCCTTTGTTAAGGGTAAAATTAATATCTTTTAATGCCCAGAATTCATTATATGAAATCTGATGCTTCAATAACTTGATCACATAATCTTTCAGATCATCCACTTTTTCCTGACTTAAGTTAAACTTCATTCCAACATGTTCAACTTTCAATACTTCTTTCTTTGCCATGATACCCTCCTAAATATGCAGAATGAATTCATCTTGCTTCTTATAGAAGAAAATCAATCCTACAATAACACTTACGATCGCAAACACAATAGATGCTGCTAAAAATTTCATATTCATCGGCATACCAAAAACAGCCTGTCTAAAATTATGGATCAGAAGATATAATGGATTGCATTTTAAGATCCATCCAAAACCTGATTTTAATAACTTCTCTGGTTTGTAGAAAATTGCTGATGCATACATGATGATCATTAATCCTACAGACCATAAATACTCTAAATCTCTAAAGAATACTGCCATCGTAGACAGGATCATTCCAACTCCAAAAGCCGTGATCAGTAATAAGATCAATGGGATGATCGCCTGTGCCAGATAAATGGTTGGATATACCTTCAAAACAATAGATACTACTACCAACACGATCAAAGAGATAGCAAAAATAATATAATTAAACAATACACTGGATAATGGATAAATATATTTTGGCACATATACTTTCTTGATCATTCCTGCATTCGTCCTGATCGCTTTCATCGCACCATTTGTCGCAGATGAAAAGAAACTATACATCAGACGTCCACATAAGATATACACTGGAAAATGTGGGTCCTTGTTTCCAAACAATGTACCAAATACTACACTCAGTACGATCATTGTCATTAATGGTTCTAACAGTGTCCATAAAATACCTAAATAAGATCTTCTGTATTTTAACTTAACACCTTTCTTTACCAGTTCCCATAAAAGGAATCTGTACTTTTTAAAATTTTCAATATAAGATTTCACTGTACTTCTCCATTTTGATATTTTTAATTTACACTTTGCTATTATACTATTCCTTAACAGATTATTCAACTATCTAAAATCTTCCGATCAAAAATTTAGCTTTTGTGTTAACAAATGTTATCACTGAGTATTCAATGATCATCACAAGGATCATTGCCCCAAGGCAGTCAATATAATATCTCCATGCCATGATCCCTGGCATTCCTGATATGATCTTCCATCCTGCAGTTGCAGTAGAAATAATATAAAACGGTCTTTGTGTACACATTAGTATCAAAGAATTCTTTCCAAAATAATTAAGTATCGTAAATGGAACATAGTCTTCAAGAAATTCAAAGACAAATAGTGCTCCAAAAGATCCAAGGATTCCTGTTACAAAAAATAGTGGTGGATGAATACCTAAAGACATATTATTTAAATCCACTCCAATATTTTGCTGTGATAAGAAGATATTTCCAATTGTAAATACCAGTCCGATCATAAATCGGATTTCTTTGGATGTTACCTTACTGAATAACAGACATCCAATATGTCCGATCTCCAAGAACCATAATGCGATCAATGCTTTACTGATCGGTAAGATCAAAAATGATATTCTTTCAAATGTTAATGGATCCACTGAAGCGATCAAGTGTCTGATAAAATAAGACTCCCAAATTCCAAAAACAGGTATCACGATCAATATCACGATTCTCATCCATTTCGGAAGATATTTGATAAGACAGAAAAACAGGATCTCCGCAATAAATAACACCGGTAAAAACCATAGTGCAAATGTTCCTCTTAATGTGATCGTTGCCAAAATATAAGATTTGATCGCCGGAATATCAATTCTGTGTTTCATGATCATCGTTGCAAATCGAAATCCAATCGACAAAATACTAAATAATACATATGGCAGCATCAATGACTTCAATAACTTTACTGCATACCCCTTTAATGTCTGTGTCCGATAAGAATCCGCATACCGGATCAGATATCCGGCAGCAACAAAGAAAATTGCCATCTTGAATGATGCAGCCCATGTATCGACTGGATTATCAAGCTTCGTAATATGTCCCCATGTTACCATCAAGATTCCCAAGCCTTTACACAGATCTATATATTTTATTCTCCTCTTTCTGTCCATTTTAATATCCTTTGCTTATGATATATTCATACGTACGTTTACTGTTATCATTATCGCGATATTCAAAATAATAATCTTTTAATTTTGTATATTCTTCTTTTTCTTTAAATCCATTGTGAATATACTCTTCAATTCCATCGATCAATTTCTCATATTCTGTATAACGTTCTCCAAATAGTTCATGCTCCATATCCAGATAACTTCCATGCGCCTGCATATACATATCATAATCAAACTGATAGAATAATACAGGTTTATCAAGATAACATACATCCCAGCATACACTAGAATAATCTGTGATCAGCATAGAACATTTCTTCATGATCTCATTTAATGGCTCTGTTCCAAATGGGATCAACTCAATATTATCTCCACTGACATTAAACTCGCTTAAATAATCTTTAAACTTTGGATGAATGTAAAAGATCAATTTAACATCATTTTCTTTTAAAATTCTTGCAAGTTTCTGACTCTGCAACAGTTTCATATAGTTTTTATAATAATCACTTGCCTTAAACTCTTCTGCACTCTTTTCTTCCAGCCAAGATCTCCATGTCGGCATTGCAAGAATGATCTTTTCCTCTGGTTTTGAAGTATCTTCCAGAACATCCCATCTCGTAAATCCAAGAATCGGTGCATCTCCATCTTCATATCCAAAATTCTCTACAATGATCTTATGCTCAAATCTTGATGTCGTTGTAAAATGTGTCATAGGACTTGAACCTTTCATTCCAAAAATCGGATGTACACGTTTTAATGCTGTCACCCCATGCTGTAAAAACAAGATATTATGTTTTGAAATACGATTTGAGATCACATTAGGTTTTGCTCTCCATGTATATAAATGTTTCTTTGAATCAGAAGCTATATATAAATTGGCAACAAGTGAATATAAAATATGTCGAAAACTCATAAATGGAATCACATGTTTTCCATATTGCTTCATCTTATCATAATCAGCAGAATCTGTATCGAGAATATAATAAATATGCTGCTTCTTTTCTTTTGGAAGCTGCTCCATACAATATTTGAAGAAATAATATCCATTATCCTGCGCCATAGAGCAGAATTTTTCAAATACTAACCATACTCGTTTCTTTTTCCAATATGGTAATAACAACGTATAAACACCAAAAGCTGCTAATTCCTTGATCTTTACATCAAATCCATCGTATTTTGATCTTGTACGATAAGTAAATGCCATTTTGCATGTGATCGTCGAATAAGGGAAAATAATATGCTCTTTATCAACATCACATTGATAATTCATCAGTAATAATTTTAATCTCTGCCATCTGCTCCAATATGCACTTACTCTTACTTCTTCTCCATTCTTCTCTGTTACAGCAAATACATCCCAAAACAGTTCTTCCAGTGATAATACCGACATATCGATCTGAGCATCAATGATATAATGATCACCCGACCTCGTTACTTTATATTCAAATGGATAATCGATCGTCTCCACTTTACTTCGATATGATAATATGACATTTTTGATTCCGGCTTCTTTGTTTTTATATTTCATTTTTACATGAACTTTTGAACCTTTGATCTTGAATTTCAATACTTGTCCACGCATATTACGAACAGACAACTGTGCCTGATCTCCCATAAATACAGAAAATCTTCCATCTACTTCATTCATATAAGGAATCACACTTGTATCCGCAGGCTCGAATGTATTCTGATAGGTAATATCATGTTTCTTGATCCCTGTCATATATACAGAAGATTTATCTAATTCATCCATCGCTTCTTTGCGTTTTGCATACTCTTTACGATCTACAAAGAAATATGGCAGTTTATTACCATTTTCATCTTCTAATTCGATCATCAGCTGATATCTTCCGTTCATATCCGCAATTTCAAGCGAAAGAAATTCATCAAAATATTCCTTGATACAATGATCTTTCCATTCTTTTTCTGTCAGATTCCTTGTATAAATGATCTGATTTTTCTTATTTACAAATAACAGCTTCTTTGGCTGGCCTTTCTTGCCTTCCTCAAACTTAATCTCCAAATGGTCTTCCATTACTCGCATGGATGCATTGATCATCTTTTTCTTATTGAAAGAAAATGTCTCTCCTGCTTCTCCATGATAGTATTCTGTCTCAAACTTTGAATATACTGGAAGATCTGCAAAGCATCTCTTGATCTCCCTCTTATGAAGTTCTTTTCTGACCTTGGCACTCTTTCTCTTTAACACTTCTTCTGCATAGGTTCTTGGAAGTGTTCGTGTAATAAAAATATAATCAAAATCATCAAGATAATTATCATGTAGATGACTGCTTAATTCTGGATTGAAGAAACGTTTTTCAAAGATCACTACATCTTCATCTTTCTTAGCGATCTGCGCGATCGTATCGATCGTCTGTGCTGTTTTTACATTTGGATAGTGCAAAACTCTTCGTTTCTTTTCTTTGTTAAAACTGTAATCGATCGTTGGCATATCGCACATATTCCCATGAAATACAAGTTCTGCCATATTCTTTGCAGCATCAATAGAATCATACTGAATATATTTTTCTGTATATTCCATATCATTTTCATAAGAATCTTCTCGGAATGTCTCGTTGACCAGACAATCTCTTAATGCTTCCTTGTCATAGATCTTTCTAAATGGCAATTCTTTGATATCAAAATACATTCCTCTATCATGCATATATTCTTCATAGTCATACATATATAAAATAATTGGTTTTCTTGTAATCGAGTAATCAAAAAATACACTTGAGTAATCCGTGATCAGTGCATCAATACTATTTAAAAATTCATACTTGTCAACGCCACTTGGAAATGGATAAATATGTTCATAATTATCCAGCTTTACGAACTTCTGCACAATTGGATGAAAGTTTACATATAATTTCTGATCATCCTTTAAATTCTCATCAAGATAATGTAACAGCTGATTGATCTCTCTGCTATATTCAGACGTATTCACATCATGATTACTCTGTCCACGCCATGTCGGCATATATGCCATCGTTGTATACTCTTCATTTCCAAGTTTCTTTGTTACCTGCTCAGCTTTCTCATGATCCATAAAAATACTGTTTCTTGGATATCCATTCATCACAACAGTTCCTGTATACAAAGCTTCCAGATTATAATCTTCCATGATCGCTTTTCTTGTAAATTCATTTGGGAACATGATGTAGTTCGCATGTAAGAAATTATGTTGCACATTATACATGGATTCAATTCCAAAACGCATTCGTTTTCCTAATGTCTTTAACGGTGTTCCATGCCATGTCTGTAGATACACCTGTTCATCTCTTCGAATGAAATACGCCGGGAAAGAACTGTTATTGATCAGATACTTGGATGTTGCAAGCACTTTCACATATTTAAAATCTGCAATATCTACAAGTTCTACCTTCAATCCGATAGAATCAATAAACTTCTGATCACGTTTCTTATCATTCGTCGCAAAATAGATTTTGAAATCTTTCGATTCCGGCATTTTCAAAAACTCCTGCAAGATTGCCAAGGATGAATCTGACACATCCTTACCGTGAAATGACTCAAAGAGTGCTTGTTTTCCATTGATCTTGCCATGTTTATAGTACCAGGCATAGATAAATTTCATCTTTGGAGTTTTTGGAAATAATCTTTTTACAAATCGAATAATTTTTCTTATTTTATCCATGTTTCCTTCTTAAACCTTTCAATGACCTTCTTAAAGATTGTTCTGCCTTATGGCATTGTTTGTTTTTATTTTCCCTGCATCATATTAAATACTTTTTCAGATGAATTTTCACATTCATATGGAATGTATGTTTCATGGAATGCATCGACCCTCTGTTTTGAATTTTCAATCGTTTCATCCAGATGCTCAATCGCATCTAACACTTCATCAGACGTATATAGTAATGGTCCTGGTGCTTCTTTTTCGATATCAATATTAAATCCACGAAGCTTATCTCTATATTCATCCAGATCATATGTAAAGAATAACATTGGTCTGTCAAGAACTGCATAATCAAACATTACAGAAGAATAATCTGTGATCAGGATGTCTGTAATGATATATAAATCTTCAATAGATTCATAATCCGTAAGATCATACACAAATCCATCTGCTGGAACTCCTTTCCAGCCTTTTGCTGAAAAGTGATGCAGTCTTAAGATCAATACATATTCATCTGAAAATTTTTCTTTCATCTTCTCAAGATCTAGCATTAATTCAAACTTATCACGCACTCTCCATGTTGGTGCATACATAATGACTTTCTTATCTTTTGGAAGTCCTAATTTTTCTTTTAATCTACCCATTTCTTCTTCGTTATTAGAAGAATACAAAATATCTGTTCTTGGATATCCAGTATCCATGATCGTATTTTCAAATTTAAATGCAGATGGTGCAAGATCCGCAACAAACTTACTTTGCACGATCAGATAATCCCAGCGTTTGCACTTTCTAATATACTTCTTTTCGGATTTCTTTGTAGGGAAATCACCTGGTACATCCAATCCAATTGTCTTTAATGGTGTTCCATGCATCGTCTGTACTTCAATCTGCCCTTTTCTCTTCTCATAAGAATCAGCAAAATTTACATTATTCACAAAGTATTTTGCTCTCGCCATGTAGTATAAATACTTCCAAGATAGTCTTCTGACTCTGACACCATTTCCCGTGATCGGAATGCATTCATCTTTTAATGACCAGATGCACGTATAATCCGGATGATTCTTGTCAATATATTCATATAAATATCTAGGGTTGCAGCTAAATTTACTTCCCCACATAGATTCAAATACGATCCATTTTTTCTTTAATGGAAGAAGTCTTAATAACGGATATAAGAATCTGTTGACAAAAGCTCTTTTCTTCGCACTTCTTGTCAGAAATTCCTTAACTCTCAGCGTAGTAAAATACAGAAAATCATCTTCTGGATCAATAATAAATCGATATCTTCTTTCTTTCGTGTAGTATTTTTTATCAAAAACTTTATGTTCCCCACCAATTGCACACACCTTCTGCTGTTCATTATTTTCATATAAAATAAACACCTGACGACGTCTCGCATAAAGATTCTTGATGATCTTTTCGTCCTTTAAACTTAGAGAAATGACAACTTTCTCCTCTTCTCCATGTTTATTCACGGATCCTGTCCCAAGAATAATCTTTTCTTCTTCTAATGGATCTTCTACATACAACGTTGCTTTCTGCCAGTTACCGATGTTTTTGTTGATGATCTCAAATGAAAACTGTTCCTCATTCTGTTTTACATCTCGTATCACAGGTACTGCCTTTCGATTTAACAGATAACATCTATGATCTCCTGATGTTTCTTCTACTAACTGATTCTTCTGGTTTTCCACAAAGATTCTCTTTTTCTTTTCTTTATATACAGGAATAAATAAATTACCTTTTTTAACTGCAATATATCGTTTATTTTCTGGAATATCTGAAATATCCACAGAAACATCTTCCTGTGTTATAGCTGCTTTTAAGATTTCCGCATTATGTGCATCTTTCGCTTCATATAATGCATCAACTTTCTCAGAAAGTTTTAATCTTAACCGATCACCATCCAATTTCATATCATTTAATTCGATGTTTTTTTGTGAAATTTTTACTTTAAAATCGTATCTGTAAGACTTGCTAAGTTCAATCAGCATATGATCTTTAAAATACGTTTTCTTGTCCAATTTATTTCCAAGAGATTTTAAGATTCCTCTTAAAATAGTCTCTTTCTTCCAGCTGTCTCTCTCATAAGTCAATAATATATGATATTCTCCATCAAGTTTTAATTCTCTGATCTTAGCTGCATCTAGTATGATCCGATATCCACAACCTTTATAATTTGCCAAATGGATCTGTTTTGTCTCATTATCAATTTTTAAGCCAAATTTCTTCTGTGCATATTGTGACTTAATACTTTGTGTTTCCAGTGGAATCTTCTCTCCTGTACTTAAGCATACCAGATGTGCTGATAACTTTTGTACATTTACATTTGGTACAGACAATCCTCGCAAAAATACATATCCTTCGATCACACATTGTTCTTTCTGCCATGCCACATCATAAACCAATTGGGTAAGTCTCCACTGATCTAATGCTTCTGTCATATCTGCCTTATCACCAGTTACGATCGCTTTCGGGAATTTTCCAATATATTTGTTACCCTTTTTCACGATCTTTAAGTTCTTATAGTTATCAACTTCATATTGACGCAGTTGTACTAATCGTTTTTCATCCAGATTCATCAAAGCCACATATTTTTCACGATATAAAACTGGTAATTTATTGATCGTTTCTAAAGGAATTGTTTCTTCTATATAATCTTTGATGATCTTCATCATCTCGAGTGTTCTGTTATCTGAAAGATAAATACAGTTGTTCACATAGATCATCAGATCAATATATAACCATTTGTAATATTTTGCATCCCATAATTCCTTTTCTTTGACATTCTCCTCAAAGAATTTATCTACCATACGTAAAACGGTAATACGATCTCTCATATTCGTAAAGTCATCTGCTCTCTGTGTAATAGACTTATTAGCTCCATCACGAATTCTCCAACGATAACAGACATCCTGCACCATTGTCACATTATTAGCAAGATAATGCATAGGAATCGTTACTGGAATATCTTCATAGAGAATTCTCTCTGGAAATTCAAAATGATTACGATCCCAAAACTCTTTCAAAATTAATTTATTCCATGAGGTTGTATCATAAATCAGATCCGTATTGTCTGTAATATGTGTTTTATCGATATATTTTCTAAATGCAATTTCATGCAGATTCGACACATGGTCTTTCTTTGAGTTAAATCTCGCAACACTTCCAACTACCATCTCGCTATGATTTTTCTCTGCTGCAAGATACATTTTCTCGTATGCATCATCTGGAACAATATCATCTGAATCAAGAAAAATAATGTATTTTCCTTTTGCATACTTCACTCCTGTATTTCTCGCATTTCCAAGTCCACCATTTACCTGTCTTACATACTCAAAATGATCATATCGACTAGCAAATTTCTTGGCAATGTCTGTACTTCCATCCAAAGAACCATCATCAACCATGATAACCTGCAGATCCTCTAATGTCTGATCTACAACTGATTGCAGACATTCTTCTAAATATTCTTCTACGTTATAAATTGGTATGATAACACTTACTTTTATCTCTCTCATCACTTACTCCTATCTCTCTGGGAATTTCAATTCAATATCTCCTGGGATATTATAATACATCTTATAACGCCATACCCATGCTGGATTATATACATCTAAACCATAACAGTATGTATCTCCAAGTGGTATTTCCTTTAATTCAATCTTCTTCTCTCCTTGTTTTATCTGTGTTTGTATATATTGAAGTCTGTCATTCACTTGTCCATGAACAAAATAATATACACCAATATTTCCGATCATCACAAAGAAAATACACATCATGATCCCTGTGTTTAAATATCCTTTGCTTATCTTTAAAAATCCACTTCGTATACTATACGATAACAATACTCCAAGATATAAAACGAAAAAGATATATGTTACATAAAAACAACGAATTGCAATCGGACTTGCAACGATCAATGGTCCCATTAAAATCAGTTGTGACCATAAAATAATCTGAACGATCACCTTATCTTTAAAATCTGTAATAAACCATGCACTAAAAGCCACCAATGCTAAACAATATGTCGTTGCTATTACAGCC
>ERZ869983.94-NODE-94-length-29758-cov-11.126781_pt1 | contig 29758 bp, 29 predicted proteins | sample MGYA00521106_ERZ869983 | MGnify/ENA primary metagenome ERZ869983 (study PRJEB32232, sample SAMN07284972) | human gut metagenome | biome: human-associated habitat; material: feces | host: Homo sapiens | place: Tanzania | collected 2014-04-05 ...
TCAAGAATTTGAGAATTAGAGAATTATACTTCCTGATTCGGGAATTTATAATTCGATAATTTATAAAGAATAACAAAGGTCGCAAGCTATGATTGCTTGCGACCTTTTTCTATATATCCTATCGTTCTGATAGATTTGATCCGTCCCATCAAATATGTACGAATCCCGCAGGACCATTCAACCTCTGACCTTTCGTCCTGACATATTTCAAGAATTCAACCACCACAGGGTTCTTGGGCTTACCGGCTGTTACGAGATAGAGATTCCTAGCTGGTGGAGCAGGATATTTTCCCTTGGCAATGGCATCCATCAGTTCGTCCAGGTTGTCATAGAATTTCTCTTCTGCATCCAGTTTCCCGTTTCCATTTACATCTATCGGAACGATGGCGATACCCTTTGTTGGCTTGTGAGTCTTGTCATTATAGGCATATCCGATATTGTTGAATCCGATGCCGTTCACATCCTTCTGCAAGGTCTCTGCAACCCCCGGATCTCCGAACACTCCCGTTCCCTTCAGGTCTTCCTGCTTCTTTCCCAGAAACGCAGCCCAGGTCTCTGCGGCACCACAGGCATCACTTCGGGTGTAGACATTCATCTTCGTCTTTCCTTCCCATATCGCCGTAGCCTGCCTCTGGCTCAATCCCGTCTTCAACAATTCCTTATATACCGGATTATTGGCGTTGATGGTTGCCACTACGGCATCCTTTGCCACAGCATACGCCAGGGCACCTTTCTCCTTCTCCTGCGGTTTCAGTTCTCTACTCACCATCGCAATATCTACCTGGTCGGCAAGGACATCGGTAATACCCTTTCCAGCTCCACCAGCCGAGATATCAATATCCACATCGGGATGGAGGCGATGAAACTCATCTGCCCACAGTATCGCCAGGGGATAAAGGGCGAAAGCACCCGACAAGGTGATGTATCCGCTGAGCACCTGCTTGCCGTCCGCACTACATTTCACCTCTCCCCTACTTCCGCAACTCGCTAACAGTAAGGAGGTTCCTACCAATATGATTCTTATAATTCTCTTTCTCATATCTATACCTTATTATATATATTACTAACTGGCTGCAAAGGTATAAAGATTATGCAGAAGGGGCAATACCACATTCGTACCATTCTCATATACCATACATAGGGTATGAAATTACCCCATATAAGGTATTGCCCAATAAGCAAAATCGTCGTACCTTTGCAAACGAAAATAAGAAGTATAAACGCTGAGGATTACACCTTATTATATATAGGGAGTATGAATCTTAAAATATAGGAGATTTAGATATGACTACAAAGTTTGTTCACAACAATCATGCACAGCTCGACACCAAGAACTTGAATGTATATATCAATGGTGCACAAATCTTGAAAGATGTAAATGTAAGTATTCCTAAGGGAAAGATTACTTGCATCATCGGTCCTTCAGGCTGCGGCAAGTCTACGCTTCTCCGTACCTTCAACCGATTGAACGACCGCGTGGAAGGTTTGAAGATGAATGGAGAGGTGAATCTCGGAGACAATAACATCCTCGAGGCAAGCAGCAGCAAACTCTCTGAAGTGCGCCGCAACATCGGTCTTGTTCCTCAGCGTCCATGCCCTCTCCCTATGAGCATCTACGACAATGTGGCTTATGGTTGCCGCATCCATGGCATCCGCAACAAGAAGAAACTGGACAGCATCGTGGAGCATTACTTGAAGGCTGTTGGCCTCTGGGAGGAAGTGAAGGATAGATTGAAGAGTCCGGCTTCTAAGTTGAGCGGCGGTCAGCAGCAGCGCCTCTGCCTGGCACGCAGTCTTGCAGTTGAACCAAGTTATCTTCTGGCAGATGAGAGTACTTCTGCCCTCGACCCAATCAGCAGCAAGAAGGTGGAGCAGCTCTTCACCGAACTGAAGAAGGATTACAGCATCGTGATGGTAACCCACACCCTTCGCCAGGCTCTCCGCATCGCCGACCACGTCATCTTCATGTATCTGGGTGAGGTGATTGAAGAAGGAAGCGCCGAGGAAGTGTTCCATCATCCTAAGCACGAACTTACTCAGGAGTACCTCAATGGTGCTTTCAGCTAAGGAGACGGGGCATACTGTTAAAAAGAATATAACAACATAAAATTGATAAGAATATGGCACAGATTATTGTAAACGACGAAAAGCAGGAAGTGACTCTTCCTTTGACATTGGCAGAACTCATCAAGATTAATAAGGTGTTCCAGCCAGAGATGGTTACCATCCAGGTGAACGAGGACTTCGCTGAGAAGGAAGACTATGAGAAGATTCAGCTCAAGGACGGTGACCGGGTAGATTTCCTCTACTTCATGGGAGGAGGCGCCTGCTAAAAAAGTAAACAAGTAGTACAATAAAAAACTTATTTGGTAGTTCTTATATAAGATTACGTCGGTCGTTAATGTACGTTTCTTGTATCGTTGACGCATCAAAATAAGTTACAGTATTCATCCATAAAAGAAATCAGAAACAAGATGATAGATTTAACAGAAGAACAGATAGAGAGATACAGCCGCCACATCCTCCTTCAGGATGTAGGACTCGAAGGTCAGGAGAAGCTCCTCAATGCCAAGGTGCTCATCGTGGGTGCCGGCGGATTGGGCTCTCCAGTTGCCCTCTACCTCGCAGCAGCAGGTGTGGGACATATCGGCATCGTGGATGCTGACGTAGTAGACCTCAGTAACCTGCAGCGCCAGGTGATTCACCAGACCAAGGACCTGGGTACTCCAAAGGTGGAGAGCGCCAAGGAGAAGATGATTGCCATCAATCCGGATGTGGAAGTGACCACTTATCACGACTTCCTCGATTCTCACAATGCCGAGGAAATCATCAAGCCATGGGATTTCGTTATCGACGGAACAGACAACTTCCCGGTAAAGTTCCTCATCAATGATGCCTGCGTACGTCTGGGCAAAGCCTTCTCGCATGGCGGCATCCTGAGATTCCAAGGCCAGACTTTTACTCACTTGCCAGGTACGGCATGTTACCGCTGCTTCTTCAAGGAACCACCTCCAGCAGGCGCTGTTCCTACCTGTAGTCAGGCAGGCGTCTTGGGTGCCATCGCCGGTATGCTCGGAACCATTCAGGCAGCCGAAGCATTGAAGTACTTCCTCGGTGTGGGCGAACTGCTCACCGACCGTCTGCTTACCTTCGATGCCAAAACGATGAACTTCCGCACCATCAAGGTGAAGAAGCGTGCATCCTGCGAAATCTGCGGCGACCACCCTACCATCGATCATCTCATCGATTACGAGCAGGCAGCCTGCGATTTGAAGCACCACTAAGATTTAGTGATTATTTATTAGTGATTATTTTTGCTTTAGCTTATGAAGATTAACGACGACGTAATCAAAGTTATCATCGAGCAAGCGAAGAAGGACGCACCCATCGAGAGCTGCGGACTTCTGTTAGGAAAGGATGATGTGGTGACGGAAAGCTACTGGATGGAGAACATCGACCATAGCGAGGAGCATTTTGCCTTTGCTCCGAAAGACCAGTTTGCGGCTCTGAAATATGCCCGAAGCAAGGGCTTGAAGATTCTCGCCAACTGGCACAGTCACCCAGCATCGCCTTCCCGCCCTTCGCAGGAAGACCTTCGGCTGGCTAACGATCCCAACATCCGTTATGCCATCCTCTCATTGCTCGACGGAAAGATTCACCTCAATTCATTCAAGGTTCTGAATGGAGAAGTGGTGGATAAGGAAGTTCACTTCGAAAGTGAATGATGGGAATATTCAGATTCCCTTGAACAATTTTAAAACGATACAAGAACATGTACAGAATACCTTCTACATTAAATGGAGACTTGGACTATACCCAGTCACTCATCGACCAATTCAAGACGGGCGAGATTCAGGCTGGTCAGTTGAAGTCGAACCGTGTACCTATGGGCATCTACGAGCAGCGCAAGAACCAGCACTATATGTTGCGTCTTCGCTGTGCCGGCGGTCTCGTCACCCCAGAGCAGCTTGCCAAGATTGCCTTTGTGGGTCACCAGCTCTCCACTTCGCATCTCCACGTTACCACCCGACAGGAGATTCAGATTCACAATGTTGATATCGAAGATGCCATTCCGGCTCTGAAGAAACTGGAAAAGGTGGGCATCTCCAGCGCAGGTGGCGGTGGAAACACCGTAAGAAACATGATGGTGGATGACCGGAGCGGACTCACTGCCGATGAGGAATTCGATGTCTATCCTTACGTGGAAGAACTCACCTCCCGACTCATCGCCGAGAAAGATTCGTTCACGATGCCTAGAAAATACAAGGTGGCGATAGATACCAGTGTGGCTACAGCCAACTACTCCTACATCGCCGACCTGGGTCTGCAGGCTCGAATCAAGGACGGACAGCGAGGATTCAGAGTGCTCATCGCCGGTAGTGCAGCCAGCAATGCCCACACCGGTTGGGAGGTATTCGACTTCCTTCCCGAGAAGGATCTCTACCGTGCCGCCAAGGCTTTGAAAAACTGGTTCCATAAATACGGAAACAGAAGAAACCGCCACAAGGCGCGTATGAGATACGTGTTCTACAAATACGGAACAGAAGAAGCCAAGCGATTGTATCTCGAAGAGTTTGAGGAACTTAAGAAAGATGGTTCAATCGATTTCGAGGCTCCGGCATTGCCATTGGAACACCATAAGCCCAACTTCCCTGCACTTAAAGCTCCAACTGATTTTGAAACCTGGAAGCGCCGTTACGCTCACAAGCAGACCAATGCCGAGGGCCTGAAAGAGAACCTTTGGTACGCCTACATCCCATTGCGCCACGGCAACAACTCCACGGATTTCTTCGCAAAAGTAGCCGAATACCTGGGCAACTATGGCAACGATGTAATCCGCTTCACCAAGAAAGAGCAGATTCAGGTACGCAATATCCCAGAGGAATATCTCACCAACATCTACGCCTTCTTCAAGAAACTGGGCGTCTATCAGATAGATTATCCTGTGGTGGTTACCAACCTCACCTGCTGTACGGGAGCCGATACCTGCCGCCTCGGCATCTGTTTACCAAAGGGTGCCATCGACGGTATCGCCAAGCAACTTCTCAATAGCAATCTGAACCTCGATGCCATTCCTGACTTCGAACTCCGCATGAACGGCTGTACCAACATCTGTGCGCTAGCCACCTGGGGAGATTTAGGATTCAGCGGGCGTGTAGGACGCGTGGGCGATGCCCCATATCCAGCCTACACCATCTGGCTTCCGGTAAAGGGCAAGCACGAGATTGACCTGCAACAGGGTTATATCGCCGCCAAGAAGATTCCAGCATTTGTTGAAGATTATCTCCGTGATGTGATAGCCGAACAAGCCAACTATGCCGATTATTACGACTATGTGGCAAAGAGAGGCGTGAACATCGTGAAGGACCTGATTGCGAAATACAAGGAGGTGGCTCCGTATTCAGAAGAGCCTGATACCTTCTTCGATTTCGGCGATGACGAAAAGTTCTCGCTCATCAAATACGGAAAAGCCGAGTGCTCTGCCGGACTCTTCGACATCATCGAAATCGACCAGGATACCATCAGAGAGAAGCGGAAGGAAGTGGAGCTATTGATGGGAAATATCCCGCAAGGCGTTCCGGCAGATTTGCAATCCGACGGCAAGCAAGCAACAAGCAAGATAGAGAAACTTCTCCACGATATTGTTTTCTCCGAGAACCGAATGCTTCTCGTTACCCGTGGTCTCGACCCTCGTACCGATGAAGATGTATATAATGGATTTGAGAAGGAATTCATCGCTGCCGGCATCATCCCTCAGAAATTCAAGGTATTGACCGATAAGGCAAGAAACAACGAATCATTGATTGAGCAAAAGCCATTGATCGATGAACTCGCTGATTTGCTCAACGATCTCTATCAGAACATGGACGATTCGCTCCAGTTCAAACTTCCTGCAGAAAAGACTCCAGTAGAGCAGGTTGCTGAAGAAAAAACCGCTGAAGAAAAAGCTCCTGCAGAACAGGTTTCTGAAGAAAAAGCTCCAGCAGAGAAAGCCTCAGCTGCAGAAGAAACAGAAACCATTGTTCCGGATGTGAAGAAGGATTTCCGTGGCGTGATGTGTCCGATGAACTTCGTGAAGACGAAGATTGCTCTCACCCCAATGCAGAGCGGACAGATTCTGGAGATTCTCCTCGACGACGGTGCTCCTATCGAGAACGTACCGGGCAGCGTGAAGAACGAGGGCCACACCATCCTCTCTACCGAGAAAGTAGAGAACTACTGGAAGGTCCTCATCAAAAAGAAATAAAATTCAATCTATGTCTAAATGGACTATCTTCCAATAACGATTAAAATCGTCTCCGCCAACATACTTATCGTTGGCGGAGGGAAGGTAGCGACCCACAAGGCTCAGATTCTCGCACGCTTCACCGACCAAGCTACGGTGGTGGCACCAGAGATTACAGATGAGCTCAAGGCACTACCCTTCCAAACGAAAGAGAAGGCTTTCGAGCCGAGCGACCTGGATGGCGTGCAACTCCTCTTCGTCTGCACAGGCGACCATGAGTTGAACCATCACATCAAACAGCTCGCTGCCGAACGGCATATCCTGACCAGTGTCTGCGATGACCCGGCACAATGCGACTTCATCTCGCCCGCCATCTATCGCAACGACAACCTCACCATTGCCGTGGGAAGCGATTCGAGGGATGTGAAACGAAGCATCCGAGTAAGAAACAGAATAAAAGAGTTGATAGAAAATGATACATTACAAATCGATTGACCAAAGCCAGTTCGCTGAAGGAACCGACATCAAGGAGCAGGAAAGAGTCTTCGAGGATTTTCTACAAGATTCACTCTTGGAAATTCAAGGAAGTCATATCAACCAGACAAACAGAGCCCCCCATGAGGTTCATATCAACAGCAACCAGCCCGACGAGGAAGTTCCTTATATCTTCCTGAGAACCTGCAACCGCAGCGAGATATACTACGGCGAGGGCGAAGTTCCCGATGAGGTAGCCCGCCATCTCTTCCGTGTTGTATCGGGCTTGGAATCAGCCATAGTTGGCGAAAGAGCCGTTCAGGGACAGGTGAAGGAAGCATATTACACCGCCAAGGCGCAGCGCCCATTGACCGCCGAACTCCATCGCCTCTTCCAAAGCGCATTACAGGTTGGCAAGCGGGTTCGCAACGAGACCGAGATTTCTCATGGTGCCGTATCCCATAGTCTTGCAGCCCTGGAGATTATCGAATCTTTGGGAAATGTAGATTTAAGAAATGCCCGTATCACCATTATCGGCGTGAACAAACTGACTGCCGACATTCTGAAATTCCTGCAGAACAAGGGAGCCAAAATGGTATTCCTCGCCAACCGCAGTCAGATCAAGGCACATTACCTTGCCGATCCGCTCGGCATCAAGGTATATACGCTGGATGAGAAACAGGAGTTCCTGGCACAGACCGATATCCTCATCAGCGCCACCTCAGCCCCTCATCTCATCATCCGCAAGGAAGACATCCCAGAGCAGAAACGTCTGATCGCCATCGACCTCGCCTTCCCTCGCGACATCGATTCCCGCCTCAACGAACTCCCCAACGTCCAGCTCTACAACATCAGAGACGTGGAGAAGAAGGTGCGTGAGAACATCGAAGTGAGAGGAGCCGAAGTAGAAAAAGCCGAAGCCATCATCGAAGAAGAGATTCTGGAGATGCAGGAGGCTTTGGAAAGGAGAAAGAAATATATTTCATAATAGTTTTATTCATAAACATAACCGACATTTTTAAAAGATGAATAAAAAGATTAGAGTCATTGCAAGAGGCAGTCGTCTCTCCCGACTGCAGGTAGAGGAGGTTTTCAAGAACTTCCCGGAACTCGCCTACGAGATTAAATACTTGGAATCTTACGGCGACAAGAACCAGCAGATTTCACTTCTGAACGGTGAAGCTCCTGCTGATATCTTTACGAGAGAACTTGACGATGCCATCCGTCAGGGAGATGCCGACATCGCCATCCATTCGGCGAAAGACCTGCCCTATCCTCTGCCTGAGGACATCGAGGTCATCGCCCTCTTCCCTGCTTTCGATACCACAGATTCACTCGTAAGCAGAGACCACAAGAAACTGGCAGAACTCCCTGCCGGCAGTATCATCGGAACCAGCAGCCCGCTCCGCAAGAAAGGTTTAAACGAATTGCGTCCAGACCTGACTATCAAAGGAATCCGCGGCTGTATTGAAGAAAGGGTTCAGCAGGTAAAAGATGGCAAATACGATGCAGCCATCGTTGCCACCTGTGCCCTGAAGCGACTCGGCATGGAGGATGAAATCGCCGAAGTGCTCCCTTTCCCAACCCATCCATTACAGGGTTTCCTTGCCATCACCGCAAAGAAAGGAAGTGCCTTGAAGCAGGCATTTGCATCCAAAAGCATTCTCGATAAGCAAGGCACCGTATCCCTCGTAGGCTTCGGTCCCGGCGACCCAGACCTCCTTACCATCAAGGCAGCAAAAGCCATCGATGCCGCCGACATCATCTTCTACGACGACCTCATCGACGATTCCTATCTGGCAGATAAGAAAGCCGAGAAGATCTACGTAGGCAAGCGTGCCGGCTATCACCACAAGGAGCAGGCTGACATCAACCGTCTTCTGCTCGATGCTGCACGAGAGGGAAAGAACGTGGTTCGTCTGAAAGGTGGCGACCCGATGATCTTCGCTCATGGCAGCGAGGAAATCGAGTACCTGCAGAGTAATCTGATAAAAGTGAATGTCATCCCTGGCATCACCACAGCCTCAGCCCTCGCCGCATCCCAGAAAATCAGTCTCACCCATCGCGACTTCTCATCAAGCGTAGCCCTGGTCAGCGGTCATACTCCGCAGCCCGCAACTCCTGATGCAGAGACATTGGTGTACTACATGGGAGCCAAACAGCTGCAGACCATCGCAACCCAACTCATCGACAAGGAAGGCTGGGCATTCAATACCCCAGTACTCCTCACCTACAACGTGAGCCGTCCCGATGAGCAGACCTTCGAGACCACCCTTTGGAATCTGAGAAACGGAGAGATGCAGAATCTCCCAACCCCATTGATTGCCCTCATCGGCAACGTGGCAGGATTGAAGCATCATCAGGCATCGGATATCAAGCCAACCCTCTATACAGGTACTCTTCCTGCCATAGAGAAGCGCAAGGCAGATTACACCTATACGCCGCTGATAGAGATTAGTTATCACCCAAGTTATTTTACGAAAATCCTCGAAGATCATTATTGTGACCGTTACGATGGAAAAAGTTTTACCAAGTATTGTGAGTGGGATGAAAGTCAAGCTTTATATTATATCTTTACAAGCCAATATGGCGTTCATGCAACACTTGATTATTACGATTTGATATTCAAAGAGCAAGAAGAGCATGTGTTTATCTCCATTGGTGACACTACGACAGAGGCTTTACATAAGGCTGGCGTCAAAGATGTTATACAGGTAGAGCAAGACAATCGCTATGGGGTGATAGAATGGTTCAAAAAAGAGAAAGAAAGACTTGATGCTGCAAGACCACAATACGAGCAATCTTTTGAATTGTTTGAAAAGATGGATTTAGATAATTATGATCACGAGTTAGCAGACTTCGTGTATCGGTATGAAAATAGATTAGTTTTCTATCCTCATTCATCCCTATCACCAGAAGATATTCCTTTGGCTTTGCAGGAATTAGGTTTCAACGTGCTAAGCGCCGTTGTTTACAACAATGAACTCCCGAAGAATCCGCGCCGTGTGAATCTCAACCATTTCAAGCGCATCGTCTTCACATCGCCTTCTACCATCGACAACTTCATCAAGTTGTATGGCAAGTTGCCTGAGAACACCGAGTTCATCACCCGTGGTCCTATCACCCAGGCGCATCTGGAAGAAGTATTGAATAAATAATATAAAACAGACATAGATATGAAAAGATTTAGAGAATTACGTAAAGACCAGGCTACTCGCGACAAGTATGCCGATGTATCATTGAGTGCCGCAGACTTCATCTACCCTTACTTCGTAGTAGAGGGCGAGAACCAGAAGGAGGAGATTTCCACCATGCCAGGCATCTATCGCTTCAGCATCGATACCCTTCTGAAGGACATCGAGGAAATCAAGAACCTCGGCATCAACAAGATGCTCCTCTTCGGAGTGATTCCTGATGAGCAGAAGGATGAACGAGGCAGCGCTGCCTATGCCGATGATGCCCTCATTGCCCGTGCCGTAAAAGCCATCAAGGCTGAGTTTGGCAAGGACATCATCGTCTTCACCGACGTCTGCCTCTGCGAATACACCAGTCATGGTCATTGCGGACTCCTGCATCATCACGATGTAGATAACGATTCCACCCTTCCATTGCTCGCCGAGGAAGCCTACGTTCATGCCAAGGCAGGCGCCGACTTCGTTGCACCATCAGCCATGATGGACGGACAGGTAGAAGCCATCAAGAACCGTCTTCGCGAAGGTGGTCTCGACAAGCAATGCAAGGTATTGGCATATTCTGCCAAGTACGCCTCAGCCTTCTACGGCCCATTCCGAGATGCTGCCGATTCAGCCCCAAGTTTCGGAGACAGAAAGAGCTACCAGATGGACTTCCGCACCCACGACCAGGGTCTTGATGAGATTGCTGCCGATATAGAAGAAGGAGCCGACTGGACGATGGTGAAGCCAGCGATGCCATATCTCGACATGATAGCCCGCGGCGTAGAGAAGTTCCCTAACATCCCGATAGTAGCCTATCAGGTAAGTGGCGAGTATTCGATGCTGAAGGCTGCCGCCAAGCTCGGTTATCTGGATGAGAGCCGTGTAGCATTCGAGAGCCTCATCGCCATCAAGCGTGCCGGTGCCCAGTACATCATCACCTATTATGCCAAGGAGATTATTGAAAAAGCAGAAGATTGGAATATTAAGATAGGTTAATATGAAAGAAAGAAAAAACTCAGCCGCCGCTTTCGAGCAGGCAAAACAGATAATACCTGGCGGAGTAAATTCGCCAGTAAGAGCCCTGAAGAGCGTAGGAACCACCCCGCTCTTCGTCCGTGACGCCAAGGGTCCATACATCTACGACATCGATGACAACAAGTTTATCGATTTCTGCATGTCATGGGGCGTCTTTATTTTAGGTCATAACAACGACAAGGTGAGCCAGGCAGCATCCGATGCCATCTTCCACGGAAGCAGCTTCGGCATCCCTACCCTTGCCGAAACCACCCTTGCCGAGAAAGTAAGAGAATCCTTCCCATCCATGGAGCGCCTTCGCTTCGTTAACAGCGGAACCGAGGCTACCATGTCAGCCATCCGTGTAGCTCGTGGCTTCACCGGTCGCGACATCCTCGTTAAGTTCGAGGGCTGCTATCATGGTCATGCCGACCATCTTCTGGTAAGCGCCGGTTCTGCCGTAGCCAAGCTCAACAATGCATCATCAGCCGGAGTACCAGCTGGTTTCACCCAATACACCGTGGTGCTTCCATACAATGATACCGAGGCTTTGGAGAAGTATTTCGCTGAGAATGGCGACAAGGTAGCTGCACTCATCATCGAACCGGTAGCCTGCAACATGGGTGTGGTTCCTCCAACCCGTGAGTTTATCGAGGCAACCCGCAAGGTAACCGAGGAGCATGGCGCCATCCTGATCTTCGATGAAGTCATCACCGGTTTCCGTCTCTCTTATGGCGGTGCCCAGAAGCGATTCGGCATCACGCCGGATATGACTACCGTTGGAAAGATAGTTGGTGGCGGATTCCCTGCCGCAGCCTTCGGAGGTAGAACCGACATCATGAGTGTTCTGGCACCAGAAGGTCCTGTTTATCAGGCAGGCACCCTGAGTGGCAACCCGGTAGCAATGGCTGCCGGTTATGAAACCCTGAAGCAGTTGGGCGAACCGGGCGTTTATGAACTCCTGGAAGAGCGCAGCAACCGATTCCTCTCTCGTCTTGAGAAGATAGTAGAAGGCAAGGGCATCCAGGTGAACCACGTAGGCACGATGTTCACGATGTTCTTCAACGACCAGCCTGTGCGCAACTTCCAGGATACGAAGAAAAGCGACCAGGAACGTTTCGCCCGCTATTTCCGCAACATGCTGGACCGTGGCATCTACGTAAGTCCATCGCAGTTTGAGGGCAACTTCATCTCCCTCTGCCACACCGATGAGATTCTCGACTATGTATTGAAATCGATAGAAGAGAGTATCGAGTAAACACGTATAACAAGAAAGTAAAGTCACAATACTCAGCACCATCTGCCGGGTATTGTGACTTTTTTTTCAGAAACCCTCCCAATCCCAATAAAGAGCAAAAACCTTGATTATAAGATACTTTATAAAACTTTTCTCCCGTTTTTCTTGCATGATTCAGATAATAATCGTATTTTTGCAGCAGATAAAATACGCAAGCTTATGAAAGAGAAAAGATATACATTGCCAGAAGAGCAGAAAGATGCAGCTTTCGCAGCAGAGCCTGCACCAGCCTATCACGGAAATGCCGCCATAGCACTTCCCGAGGATGAATGTGCAGAAGAAGATATTGACTGGAATAAAATTCCTGTTGGCTGGCATCCGGCTAATGAAGAAGAAGCCGTGGCTAGGATAGAAGCTATTGAGGCGGAGTATGAAAGGACAGGCATTAGCTATAGTGTAGAAGAGTTTTTCAATAAACTAAACGAAGAACGAACATGGCTAAAGTAACACTACGCAATAGCTTTCTTCAAATTTATAAAGAAACAACCGACTATAGTTATCAAAACTTTGGTCGACTTTGCGTTCAAAGATTTGACGAAAGCTTGCAAGCTATAATAAACAGACTTTGCAAACATCCTCTTTCTTCACCCAAAGAGCCATTGCTTAAGCGATTCCACCGCCCTTACCATAGTGCGATTATCAAGGAGAATTGGAAGATTATCTATCGCTACGATGAAGCCAATGACCTCGTCATTTTCGTAGATTTATGGGATATGAGAAGAAGTCCTAGATATTTGATCAGACAATTCAAAAGAAAACTATAAAGGAAAGAGCTTATGAAGGAGAATACCCCATGGCACTCATGCCATGGGGTATCATTATTATTGGGGGTGAGGCTTTTTAATCAGCCCAAATGCTGCCACTTGCATCGCGATAGTCACTAACCGATTCTTCGCTATAATCCTCTTCCTTTGCTTTCACTATTTCAGAGCCCGCGAGGATAGATGTAGTCTCCATTTGGTAGACATTCAGTTCTGGCTTTATATATTCTTTCTTTTTCATAATTCTCAGTTCTTTTTATTTGATGATAACTTTCATTGTCTTGCTGCCACGCTTCACGATGTTGATGCCCTTCTGAGGAGCGCTGAGGCGATTGCCCTGCAGGTCATAATATACAGCCTTATCGTCTGCAATGGTGTTGAGGCTGTCGATGGCTGTTGTGTTGTCACCGATGGCGATGCTGAACATCTTAGCACCTGCAGATGATGAAGTGTTGTCTACCATGTAAGCACGGAAAGGCTTGCTGCCCACCTGTGTTGTGCTTGTGTTCTCCAACAACTTGGTAGGGTTCATCAGCTTGTCGCCCTTCACGATGTAGCAGTTGTTGTCAGCAACCTTGTCGAATACCTTCTTTGTATAGAGACCCTGGAGCTGATAGCTGCCATCAACAGTTGCTGCTGTCTTTACGTTATTTGCAATCTCTTTGTTGGCAACAGAGATGTTGAGAGCGGTTTGTCCCTCTTTCATCTTGATGATAACAGGAGTGCCAGCTGCGATGCTTGTCTCAATCTCTTTGAGTTCTACCGTATTAGTTGTCTCGTCAGCTGAAAGAAGCTCGAAGGCACGGAAGTTCTGATCTGCAAGCGACACCTCGAAAGGCAAGCAGAGCGTAGCCCACGATGTGCCTTCCTTAAGAGTACGAGTGTATGTTGCAGTTTTAGCAGTAAACGGCTCGTAAGCCTCAAAGTCCTTATCATCAGCAAGTGCAAGGCTTTCGGCAGTAAGCACTTCGCCCACAGCACCAATCTTATCATTGCCGTTCTTTCCTACAAGTTTAGTGAAGTAGCCTGTCTTGTAGTTGGCGTAAGTGTGGTCAGTCTTGTTGTCATCAAAATCTATTGCACCTTTGAGCGAGGTGCAGCCTTCGAACATCTCTGACCCATCACTTACTTTTGTAGTAACAAACTTGTCGCTGACATAGATGGTTGTAAGAGCAGAGCAACCACTGAACATATAAGGCATATCAGTCACGTTCTGAGTATCGAACTTAGAAAGGTCGAGTGAGGTAAGACCTGAGCAGCCATCGAACATCTCGTTCATTTCAGTCACGTTCTGAGTATCGAACTTAGAAAGGTCGAGTGAGGTAAGAGCAGAGCAACCACTGAACATATTGCTCATACTAGTCACGTTCTGAGTATTGAACTTAGAAAGGTCGAGTGAGGTAAGGCCTGAACATCCATAGAACATCCCGTACATACCTGTCACGTTCACGGTATTCAGGTTTTCTATACCCTCTATCTTGGTCAGATTATTACAGTATATGAACCACATATTGCAACTCGTTGGTCTTGCATTAGCAAACGAGGCATCAAATACCACATTTTTGATGTGATCATTCATAATCCAGTCTTTCTTTATCCACGCTGGTACATTAGCACCTTCATTCAAATCATAAGCACCTGCAGGCTTACTATCATCATAGCGGAAAGTAAGAGTGCCGTCAACTTCGTTAAATACGGCATAGGCTGTAGAGGGCTTAAGTGTGAAATAGCCTGTGTTGTAGTTGGCGTAGGCGTGGTCAATCTTGTTGGCATCATAAACTATTGCACCCTTAAGCGAGGTGCAGCCTTCGAACATACTATATCCAAAATTTACATTTGTTGTGACAAATTTGTCGCTAACATATATGGTTGTGAGATCTGAGCAGCCATAGAACATATTAGTCATATCTGTCACTTTCTGAGTATTGAACTTAGAAAGGTCGAGTGAGGTAAGAGCAGAGCAACCATTGAACATATACCTCATATTAGTCACTTTCTGTGTATCGAACTTAGAAAGGTCGAGCGAGGTAAAACCTGAACAGCCATCGAACATCCCCTCCATATCAGTCACGTTCTGAGTATCGAACTTAGAGAGATCGAGAGAATTAAGACCTGCGCAACAACTGAACATATGGGTCATACTAGTCAAGTTCTGAGTATTGAACTTAGAAAGGTTGAGTAAGGTAAGTTTAGAGCAACCACTGAACATATAAACCATATTAGTCACGTTCTGAGTATCGAACTTAGAAAGGTCAAGTGAGGTAAGATTAGAGCTATAACTGAACATAAAACCCATATCAGTCACTTTCTGTGTATCGAACTTAGAAAGGTCGAGTGAGGTAAGGCTAGAGCATCCCCAGAACATACAGTTCATATCTGTCACGTTCACGGTATTCAGGTTTTCTATACCCTCTATCTCGGTCAGATTATTACAGTTATAGAACCACATCTTGCAACTCGTTGGTCTTGCATTAGCAAACGAGGCATCAAATACTACCTTATTAATCTTAGCTGATTGTTTGCTCCACGCTGGGCCTGAATCACCTTCATTCAAATCATAAGCTCCTTCGGGTTTGGAAAGGCCGCATTTGAATGTAAGAGTTCCTGTGCTTTCGTCAAACTCGGCATAGGCACATCCAGGAGTGAAGTAACCTGTGTCGCAGTTGGCGTAAGTGTGGCTTGTCTTGTTGGCATCATAATCTATTGCACCCTTGAGAGCGGTGCAACCATAGAACATATAAATACCATAAGTAACCTGGTTCGTAACAAACTTATCGCTGGCGTAGATGGTTGTGAGAGCGGTGCATACATTGAACATAAAGCCCATTTCCTTCACCTTCGCTGTGTTGAAGTTAGAGAGGTCGAGCGAGGTGAGAGCGGAGCAGCCATGGAACATATTGCTCATATCTGTCACATTCTCGGTATTGAAGTTAGTGAGGTTGAGAGATTCGAGAGCGGAGCAACAATAGAACATACTGTTCATATTCGTCACATTCTCGGTGTTAAGATACTCAATGCCTTCTATTGTGGTCAGATTAGAGCAGTTTAAGAACCAGAAAAAACAGCTCGTTGGCCTTGCATTAGCAAACGAGGCATCAAAGACTACCGTTTCGATATTGTCTCCTTGTTCCCTCCACGCAGGGGAATTAGTGCCTTCATTCAAATCATAAGCACCTTCGGGTTTAGCACCATAGCTGAATGTAAGAGTTTTAGAGGTTTGGTCAAACACGGCATAAGCCTGATATAAAAGGCTGGCATAGTTAACTTCTTGAGTGGCATTTGCATCGCTGAAATATTTGTGGCATACATCACACTGCCAATGCTCCTTAAGCACATTTGTAGCCTCATGGTGAGTGAGTGTATGCTTCTTTAGCTCATCAGTCTTATATTCTTTTACTGTTGAGTGGCAAATAGAGCATTTGTATGTGGTATAGCCATGCTCGGTGCAAGTAGCTTCTACGTTTTCTATTGGATCGCCAAGGGCAGACGAACCATCGGCATTTGTGTGCGTACAAGTTTGGAGTTTGAGTTCGAATTCGCCTACTTGCAACACGTCTCCGCTTTGAATAGCCGATATTTCCCATTTGAAATATTGATAAGATGTTTTTCCCTTCTCGCAGGTGAAGTCGTAAGAAGTACAGTTCACATCCTGCAGCTTCGTATCGTTGTTCACCTCCTGAATGAGCGTCCATTCTCCATCTTTGCCCGCGTTGTTTCCATAGAGTTTCCACGACTTAGGGTTACGACCATTCCAATTGGAGTTGTCGTTACCCGTTGTGATGGTGTAGCCCACAGGGACTCCTGCTTTGCTGGCTGCGAAGATGACATTGGCACTACCTGAGATTTTGCAGCACCACTTGGTGGAATTGCCTTCTTTCTTTTGGCCATCAAAGAGTTTATGGTAATTTTCTGCCTCAGACATGCCCTCAGGACTACCAGCTAAGGCTGTGAAGGTAACTGTGTTGTCATAATCTGTCTGCGCCACCATACTGGTAGGCACAAGCAACAACATGAGCAACATCAATGGGAACAGAGCGATCCTTCGGAACCTACCTCCCCCATTGTTAATACGGTCGGCATGCGACCCATTGAATTGATTGGTAATTTTTTTCATAAATTAATATTATATTTGTTATTTAAATTTGTCTGCTTATTGTTAAGTTCATTCCAGAAAATACAAGAGGTTTATTAAGAAGATAAATATGGATGCACCCCCCGATGATAATCAGGGCTAACTCTATCCTTGGTATAGTTTCTATATTTCCTTCATGTTGCAAATATAGTGAATTTCTCCGAAAGAGGGTGCAGCTTTCCCCTGTTCAAATCTTTATCAATCTGAAGTTCATTTATCTGCTGGTGCAAAGCTTCCAAATCTATTTTCTTTGCCATATCGGTGTCTCTTAGCCCTATAAATATGCTCCACCGATTCCCTAAGCAGAGAAGATTGTTCGTGTTTGTAATGGCTATAATAAAAAGAAAAGCGTAGGAATCATATTACTTTATCCTTGCCAATTGAGGTCCTGGAAAAACCTATGAGAACAAGGATTGAAGCAATAGACACCTACGCCAAACTTGCATATATTGATAGCACAGGACGCACCCTCTCCATACGAATGGAAAGGGCACACCTATGCCTCGTGTATATACACGATGAGTAGTCGTCCACTACAGCCTTCCTCTGTCTCTCATTTTGAAATTTTCCAGGTTTCAATTGAACAGAAGAAAACGTCAGTACACGTCTTTCTTATTAAAATAGGCCAAGCCATGGATTTTTACTTAGCCAGCGACTCATCGCCAGCCATCCACAGCAAGACGATTGCAAAAGTACGAAAAAGAATTGGCTTCACAAAATTTTGGGTCTTTTTTCTTGCATATCTCATTTACTTTTCTTATCTTTGCCACCAAATTAATAACAATAACATTAAAAAGGAGGTTATTATGCAAGCAACAAAGAACAATACAAAGGAGGAAACCATCAGAAAGTTCAAACAACTCCTAAAACATAAAGAGGAGATGCTCGAAAGAGCAAAACAATATGATGGCATTGACATTTATGCTAAATTTGCAAACGCATGAAAGAATTGTCTCTACATCACATTAACAGCAAATCACCTTATCGAGTTATCTGCTCAGATAAGGGTGATTATCTGTTTGCAACAGACAAGGGGATTAACTATACCATTTCTTTTACTGAAGAGTTTCCTCTTGGCGGTTGTATGAGCTATCAATTTTGCATACACAATGACAATAAAATCCATGGCTCATACGATAATAAAATAAGCACAACGATTATTGCCATCATTGAGGAGTTCTTCCTTCAAAACTTGAACGTCTTACTATATATTTGCGACACAAGTGACAACCGTGAAGAAGTTAGAAACCGTTTGTTTATAAGATGGTTCAAGGAATATGCAGACCCACAAAAGTATACCATCCAGTCTGCTAACACAACCATTGAAGGTCAAGGATTCTACTCTTCTATCATTGTAGAAAACAGAAATCCACTATTAGATGAAATCAAAGCTGATTTCGAAAAGTCGGCAAATGATTTAAAAGAGAAATAGTTTCTTGCAAATCCCAAATAAAATTGGTTATAAAGCAGCATATATTCAAGGCTTTTGCCCTTACAGGGCGCAGGGGGACAACGCCTTAACACCCAGGGTGTTGCCCTGGGCTAGGAGCTTTTGGGCCTTCAGCCCGTTCTTGAACCACATGCAAAAGTTCAATGATTTACTTCTTAACCAGGCATTTTATACTCATGTCTAAGCTTCCAGATAGTTCATCATATCCTCCAATGTATCGAAGTTCTTGACATTCCCCTCCTTTACATTGAGAATAGCCTTATCTAACTCTGATTGTAACTTTTTCTTTTGTAATGTTGCATTCATAATACGATTAAACAATTAAGTTTGATACATTTATTCAGAATAAGGCGTTCTCATATGCTCATGCTTCCATTGCTCAATAGTATTTTCATCTATCAAGCCCTTATCCCACAATTCATTTGCGGCATCTATTGCTTTTTGCGCAAAATAGCGGCTATCTGTCGGCATACCATTATCCTTTTTATCTAGCATAGCATCACCCCTTCCTCTTCTACATTATTATAAAAAGGACTGCCCTTTTTGCTCTGCCAGTCTTTCATCGAATACACAATCGGGTGAATCATCTGATTGATTTGCCATCCCAATTCCCAAAGAGGATAGGTGTAATTATCATGATCCTGCTCTTCTATCTTATCCTTGTTCAGAAGCACAAGGATGTCCCAGTCGGAATCTGCCTTGGCATCCCTTCTGGCCCTTGACCCGAAAAGGATAACCTTGGCATCTTTCGGCATAATCGATTCCGCTTTCTTCTGAATCGACTTGAGTACCTCATCTTCAAGATGTTCCCTTGTTACTGTTGTCATAACGCTACCATTTTAATTACACCGCAAAAATACGAAAAAGAATTGAAACTAACAAATATTCTGAGAGATATTTGCATTTATTCTTTTCTCTTTACCCAAACCTTGTGGCTGCCACGACCTAACGAATCTATCGGCGAAGTCTTGTCATCGGTTAGATCCTTCAGCTCCATAGAGGCGGCAGTACGGCTCAGGTTGTTGATGGAGGCATAATCGCCTAGGGTGAGGACTCCGTTCTTCTCTATCACCTCCAGGGCTCTGGCGATGCGCTCTTCCTTGGAATAGAGTTGCTTACGGATAACCTTTACACCACCCATATCACGCTCCAGGTCACGATCGGTTTCACGCTTTACATCCTTGACAAACTCAGGAGACGCCTTGAAGTTGATGTCTTTCACACCCACCTTACGGTACGTCATCTTATCATCTTCTGCCTGAATTTCCCTAGGCTTCTCATCCTCGAAAGCGAGGGAGAGGGAAAAGGTGCCGAAACCTTCTAGATTCACGTTGTAACCCATGGAGAGCATGTCTGTCAGCATATCAACCACATCGGTCAATACAGCCTCCGTGGTACTTTCCGAAATACCGCGATGGTAATGCTGCATCATCTTGACGAACTCTTTTCGGGATAGTGTCCGATTGGTCACCATCTTGGGGTAAACTCTGCGCTTGCCTTCATCACGCAAATCATTCAACTCTTGCAACTTGTACTTAGCCATATCTGATTCCTTTCTTATTAAGATTGTTATCACTCCTTATTGCAGCAGCCTTTGCATCCTACAGTATTTATGATCATACCTAAGAAGAAAAGACCACAAACCTAGGAAGAAAAGTATTTAATCCTAGGAGAAATCTCCGTTCACCGACGCTGAATGTCCGTTCAACGTCGCTGAACGGTGGTTCAACGTCGGCGAATGGCGGTTCAACGTCGGCGAACGAAGATTTCTACCTTGCAAAGATACAACTTTATCAGATATAAAACAAGACTTTTCCTGAATATCTTCACTTTTCCAGCCATAATTCTTCGTTTTTTGAGCTTATTTCTTTGCGTATCCCAAATAATTGTGTTAACTTTGTAGTCAGATTGCAAACCAAAGGTCAAAGGATTGCAAACCAAAGACAAAGAAAAAGACTAAGATTAGACATTCTTATGAGTATGAAGATATTAGCAACCAGCGACTGGCACCTGGGCAACCTGTTTCACGGCAACGACCGTCTGCCGGAACACAAGCATTTCCTGAAATGGCTCCTGGAACAGATCGCTGAACAAAAGCCCGATGCTCTCCTCATCGCAGGAGACATCTTTGATAACGGAAATCCATCGGCAGCGGCACAGACCGTTTATTACGAGTTTCTTGCCGATGCAACCCAACTGTGCCCGAACATGCAGGTCATCATCACCGCCGGCAATCACGATTCTGCCAGCCGATTGGAGGCTCCCCGTCCGCTGCTCACCCGATACCATGTGGAAATAAGAGGAAACGTAAGGAAAATCTGGCAGCAGGGAGAAAACGGGGACGATGATAAAACCGGCGGACATTGGATCTATTCCTTCGATGACCTCATCATCCCCGTAACCAACGAGGAAGGAGAAGAAGTCATCATCCTCGCCGTACCTTTCCTTAGAAGCGATGTGGTGCAGAACGCCAGCTACCCGCAGGGAGTCAACGACTTTCTGAGAGAACTGACGGCTGAGGCTCGAAAGAAATACCCGGGCAGGAAGTGCATCATGATGGCTCACATGTACGCCAAAGGTTCGGATATCGCCAAGAAAGATGCGAGCGAGAAGATTATTATCGGCGGACAGGAGGAAGTGGACCTGGAAGGATGGAACGACCATCCCGACTATATGACTTGCGGACACATCCACAAACGGCAACATATCTGGAACACCGACTGGGCAAGATATACGGGAAGTATCCTCCCGATGTCGTTTGCCGAGAAAGACTACACCCACGGCATCGACCTCATCACCATAGAACATGGAGAAGAGGATGAAGGAAAGGAAACCGGCAAGAGTAAGGAATGGAAAGTAGATTTTCTGGAATACAAGCCTCAGCATTCCCTCCGCATTATGCCCGAAAACGAGGAAGAGCTGACCTTCAAGAAATGGCAGAAGCTCATCAATTCTGAACTTGCAGAGAGAACAGACGGCGAACTGAGCGACCACTTCGACTACGTGATGCTGAAGGTGAAACAGGAGAAACTGACCAGCGATGACATCAAGGAACTGGAGAGACTCGTCAACGAAAAGGATGCCGTGCTCTGCAAAATCCAGCGCATCATCCCACAACTGGACCTCTCCACCATCCAGGGTTCCCAGCACATCACCAGCATAGAAGACATCATCAACCGTCCTCCGCTCGACACGCTGAAGGAAGCCTTCGCCATCAGACACAACGCTCCGATGAACGAAAGACAGGAGAAAATGTTATCCGATTTATTAACGACATCATCATTATGAAATTCCTACAACTCGAAATACTCAACCTCGCTTCGCTTGACAAACAGGGAGGCGAGGTCATCAATTTTGAAGAAGGTGCCTTAGGCGAGAGCACCATCTTCAGCATCGTAGGTCCGACGGGAAGTGGCAAGTCTACCCTCCTCGACGCCATCTGCCTTGCCCTCTACAACCGCGCTCCCCGCTACCCTCGAAAGAAGGGCGACAAGAACCAGAACATCGAGATTTTCGGAGCTGCTGATGCGAGCGAAAGTAACCGTCTGGCTCCAACAGACAGCAGAAATATTCTGACACGAGGCAAGAAGGAAGGCTACAGCAAACTCACCTTCCTTGCCAACAACGGCAGCATCTACCGCGCCGAATGGCACGTCAGATTCCAGAGAGTGCGCTACGAGAACGCCAAGACTGCGCTTTATAAAATCACGAGAAACGGAGAAGAGATAACGGAGGAAGCTGCCGACTGGAACGAGCTGCCGAACATCATCGGACTGGACTACGACCAGTTTCTCCGCACCGTGCTCATCGCCCAAGGCTCGTTTGCCAACTTCCTGACGGCAAAGGAAAACGAGCGGTACGAACTCCTGGAAAAACTCATCGGATGCGAGGAAACTTATACGAATATCGCTACTGAAATCAAGAAGGCGAAAGACCAGGCAACGGATGCCTACAACCAGATGGCAGCATCGGTGGAAGCCGTTAAACAGAACCTGCTGAACGATGAAGAACTCGTCCAACTGAAGGAGGAAATCGACCGGTTGGAAAAGGCTGAGAAGGAACTCGACAGCCAGTTACAAGCCATCTCGAAAGACCTGCAATGGTTTGAGGAAAACGACAAGCAAATCAAGCAAATCACTATCTGCCAAACAGATATGGAACAAGCAGCAGATGCCATTAAAGCGATGCAAACCCAGATTCTCCGTCTGCAGTTGCACGATGAAGTACAGCCAGCCGTCAACCAGCTGCAGGAAGTAGAGCGACAGACGCAAAGCATCCACGAACAGGAAGAAAACATCCTGAAAGCGGAAGGAAACATCAAAAGTCAAGAGTCTGCCATCAGCGAAAGCGAGAAAACTCTCGCCAGTCTGAAGGAAGCAGTCAGCAAGGCACAGGAACAGCTGGAAAAGGCGCTGCCGGTCATCGCTGAAGCAAGGGCGCTGAAAACAAAAATGGAAGCGGCAATGCCGAATCTGAAAGAAAAGAAAGAGGCATTGGAGTTGGCTCAGAAAGAGAATCAAACTGCCCTGAAAGACGTGGAGGAAAACGCCCGAAACATCAAAAAATGGGAAGCCGAAACGGAGAAAGCGAACCTTGCCCTCAAAGCGACACAGGAAGAGATTGCCAAGCAGAAACAGGTTCTGCACGAAGCGACGCAAGCCGCAGAACAGGCTTGGGAGAAGGAAAGAAATAAGACTGCCGGACAAAACATAGAGGAACTGCAGAACAGCAAGGCCATAGCCGACAGGAAACTGCAGGATGTCCAGCAAGCCATCAAGGTTGTGGCTCGTCTCGATGCTGCCACAACAGAAAAGCAGAAGAATGAGGAGCGGATCCTGGTCTTGGGCAAGAGAAATGCAGAGATAGATGAAGCCCTGGGCAAGTTGACCATCGAGGCGCTGACCCAAGAGACCCTGACGCTAAGAAATGCCTATACCCTGATGGTGAGTGAGAAATGGGAGATTCATCGTGCCAACCTGACCGAAGGCAAACCTTGTCCGCTCTGTGGCAGCACGACTCATCCGTATCATACCGACAACAGACAGTTTGAGGAAGCCACCACGGAACTCTCGCAACTTCTGAAAGCCAAGGAGGATTTGCTGAAACTGCAGCAGAAAGAGGAGAAGGATCTTTCCGGCGAAAGAAAACAGAACGACGGCGAAGTACAGACGCTCCAGAAACAACTGGAAAAGCTGTCGGGAGAAATAGCAACTTACGAAGAGGAATGGAAGGCGCTCATCGCCCAGTATCCAAAGATTCCAAAGGCTGAGGCAGAACTGAAATCGCTCTTGCCGATCTATGAAAACAAGGCGAAGGATGCGAGCAGCCAGCTGAGCCTCTTTAACAAGATTCAGAAAGAGATAGAACGGCTGACCCAACTCAAGGACAAGGCTGTGAAGGATGAAGCTGCGTATGAAAGCAAGGCTTCAACGATACAGAACAAAGCCCAGGAAAACACTTCAACCTGCGCCACAAAACTAGCTGAGCAGAAAGCACTTACCATCAATCTTATCTCACAGCAAAAGAACAAGGAGGAGGCTTACGGGAAAACCCTTCAGACATGGAATAGCGCCAAGAAGGAAATGGAGGAATGGCAGGAGAAATATAAACAGATTCTGAATGGAGAAGAACCTGATGCGGCTGAACAAAGACTGACAGCAGCAAAGGATGAGGCTACGAAAGCAGCTGATACTCAGAACGAGAATATCAACAAACAGAAGGCTGAACTCGCCAACAGTAAAGGTTCGCATCAAACCATGCTGTCTCAGAACAAAACGATGAAAGAGAATCTGCTGGCGAAGGAAAAGGAACTCGACCTTTGGATTGAGGAATACAACAAGCAGCTTGAAGAAAAGAGCATCGAACCAAGATTAATCGACCGAAATACCATCCGGGAGATGCTTCACTCTGCCGAAGACTGGAATGCCATCCGACGGGAAAAGGACGAAAAGGAGAAAGCCGTGGCTTCAACTACCGCCCTTTACCAGAGTGCAGAAAAGGCGCATCAGCAGCATTTGGAACATCAGCCTGCCCAAACCCGTGATGCTCTCTTGACCATTCAGCAGGAGTATCAGGAAAGAAGTCAGCGCAACGAACTGATTGCTGCCAACGCCAGGATGCAGAACCATCAGGAAGCCGTGAAGCAGTTGGGTGACAAGGCTGAGGCGCTGAAGCTCGTAACACAGGAAAAGGACGACTGGACAGCCATTACGGATGCTATCGGAGCAGACGGAAAGACGCTGCGCAAGATAGCCCAATGCTATACGCTCAGTTTCCTGATAGCGCACGCCAACCAGGAAATCAGAAAGTTCAACAGCCGTTACGAACTGCAGCAGGTAAAGCATTCCTTAGGCATCCGAGTCATCGACCACGACCGTGCCGACGATATCCGAGACACCACCTCCCTATCTGGTGGCGAAACCTTCATCGTGAGTCTCGGTCTCGCCTTGGGCCTGTCGGCATTATCCTCCCGCAACATCTCCTTCGAGAACCTGTTCATCGACGAAGGCTTCGGAACCCTCGACCCTGATACCCTAGCCACCGTCATCGACTCCCTCGCCATGCTGCAAAGTTCGCAAGGCAAGAAGGTGGGCGTCATCAGTCATACCGACACGATGAGCGAGCGCATCACCACCCAGATCAGGATTATCAAGAATGGCAACTCCGGCAGCAGCCATATCGTGATCTATCCTTAACCCATCGTAAATACACCTTATTATATATAGGACACACATCTATATCCATCATACATACCATACGTTTGGCAGCCTTATACCAAATGTATGGTATGTTCTTTACTCCCTGTATGGTAGTCTTTTTACTCCCCATGTGGTATTGCCCAAGTGGGGAAATCGCAGTACCTTTGCACCCAGAAAATAATAATAAAAAAAGACATAGATTATGGACAATAAGACTATCAAACATCTCAAGGAACTGGAGGCAGAATCAATCTACGTGCTCCGCGAAGTAGCTGCCCAGTTCGAGCGTCCAGTCATCCTCTTTTCGGGTGGCAAGGATTCTATCGTGATTACATATCTTGCCTACAAGGCTTTCTATCCGGCGAAGATTCCATTCCCGCTGCTCCATATCGACACAGGACACAACTTCGAGGAAACCATCCAGTATCGTGATGAACTGGCGAAGAAACTCGGAGCCGAACTCATCGTGGGCAGCGTGCAGGAAAGCATCGACAAGGGAAGAGTGAAGGAGGAAACGGGCTATTATGCTTCACGCAACAAACTGCAGACCACTACCCTGCTCGATACCCTGGAGGAATATAAATTCGATGCAGCCATCGGTGGCGCACGAAGAGATGAGGAGAAGGCGCGTGCCAAGGAACGCTTCTTCAGTCATCGTGATGAGTTCGGACAATGGAACCCGAAGAACCAGCGCCCTGAGCTCTGGAACATCTTCAACGGCAGAAAGAACATGGGCGAGCACTTCCGTGTGTTCCCTATCTCCAACTGGACTGAGATGGATGTATGGCAGTATATCTTCCTGGAGAACATCCCGATGCCTTCGCTCTACTTCACCCACGAAAGAGAGGTATTCAACCGCGACGGACAATGGCTCGCAGCCCTGCCTTGCATCAAGCGCAAGCCTACAGAAGAAGTTATAAAGAAGCTGGTTCGCTGCCGCACCATCGGTGACATTACCTGCACCGGACTCACGGAATCAAAGGCAACAACCGTAGCGGATATCATCGACGAGATTGCTTCTACTCGCGTTACAGAACGTGGAGGAAGAGCCGATGACAAGCGAAGCGAAACGGCAATGGAAGACCGCAAGAAGGCGGGATACTTCTAAATTTTAATGTTGAATGTTGAATGTTGAATTAGCATAGCAGTCAATTCAGCAAACAACTTAACATTTAACACTTAACATTAAACATTAAGCACTTAACATTAAAAGAAACATGGACAGAGGTTATTTAGATATGGAGCTGCTCCGCTTCTCTACTGCGGGCAGCGTGGACGATGGAAAGAGTACTTTGATAGGAAGATTGCTTTATGATAGCAAGTCGATTTTCGAAGATCAGTTGGAAGCGGTGGAGGCTGCGAGCAAGAGCCGTGGTAATGAGGAAGTGAACCTGGCTCTGCTCACAGATGGTCTCCGTGCTGAGCGCGAACAGGGCATCACCATCGATGTGGCTTACCGCTATTTTGCTACCCCGAAACGCAAGTTTATCATCGCCGATACTCCGGGACATATTCAGTATACCCGCAACATGGTAACGGGTGCTAGTACTGCCGATTTGAGCATCATTCTCATCGATGCACGCCACGGCGTGTTGGAGCAGACCGTGCGTCACAGCTATATTTCTTCGTTGCTCGGCATACCGCATATCTTGGTGGCTATCAACAAGATGGACTTGGTTGATTTCAGTAAAGATGTATATGATAAGATTGTTGCCGACTACAAGAAGATGTCGGAGGCGCTGGATATCAAGAACGTGGTGTTTATCCCTATCAGCGCCAAGGATGGCGACAATGTGGTGAACAAGAGCGATAAGACTCCTTGGTATGAAGGACCTACTCTGCTGAACTATCTGGAGACCGTTCCGGTAGGTCATAAGACGGTGAGCGATTTCTTCCGTTTCCCGGTGCAGTATGTGATTCGTCCTATCAGCAGCCAGTTCCCTGACTACCGCGGTTATGCGGGCAGAGTGAGCGGCGGCATCATCCGTCCGGGCGACAAGATCAGAGTATTGCCATCGGGCACGGAGAGCACCGTGAAGAGCATCGACTTCGTAGAGGAGCACTTGGAGGAGGCTTATGCCCCTATGAGCATTACTCTGACGCTGAACGACGACATCGACATTTCGCGTGGCGATACCCTCGTAAAGGCAGACGAGAAGCAGCCAAACATCGAACAGGATATTACGCTGGATGTATGCTGGTTTAATGAGCGTCCTGCTGCCGTAAGAAACAAATACGTAATCCGTCAGGCAACTTTCGAGACCCTGGGCTTGATTCGCAGCATCAACTATCGCCGCAATATCAACACCTTGGAAAAGGAAGAGGGTGTATCGGAATTGAAGATGAACGATATCGCCGAAATTACCATCCACACCGCCAACCCATTGGTATTCGATAAATATACGGAGAATAAGGTAACAGGCAGCCTCATCTTCATCGACCCGGATACGAATGAAACCGTGGGAGCGGGACTGATTAAGTAATGTTGAATGTTAAATGTTGAATGTTAAATGTTGAATGTTGAATATTAAATGTTGAATGTTAAATGTTGAATGTTAAATGATAAGTATTCAAAGTAATATAAAGGATTTGGTTCCGGAACTCAATAAGAAATTCAGCGATGCGCCTGCCGAGGATATTGTCGGTTATTTCCTTCAGGCATTCAAAGGGCGCATCGCTCTTTCTTCTTCCCTCAGCATTGAGGACCAGACGCTTACCGACATCATCGTGAAGATAGATAAATCTGCCCGCATCTTCACACTCGATACAGGCAGACTCTTTCCGGAGACCTACCAGTTGATCGACAAGACCAACATGACCTACGGCATCAACCTGGAAGTGTTCTTCCCAAACTATGAAGCGGTGCAGCAGATGGTGAAGGAAGAAGGCATCAACCTCTTCTATAATTCGATTGAAACCCGTCACCGCTGTTGCCAGGTTAGAAAATTGGAACCCTTAAAACGGGCGATGCAGGGACTGGATGTATGGATCTGCGGATTGAGAAAGCAGCAGAGCGTAACACGAAAGGATATGCAGGTGGTGGAATGGGACGACATCCATAACCTAATCAAGGTGAACCCGCTCATCAACTGGAGCGAAGAGGATGTGGAGCTTTACGTAAAGAAGCACCATGTGCCTTATAACAAGCTGCAGGACAAGGGCTATCCAAGCATCGGTTGTCAACCTTGTACAAGAGCCATCCAGCCAGGCGAGGATATCCGAGCCGGAAGATGGTGGTGGGAATCGCCGGAGCATCGCGAGTGTGGACTGCATCAGAGATAAGCATGAAGAATTTAATCATCAATATATTGGAAGCAGCAGCCTTTCTGCTGCTGGGATTGGGCGTTAGCCTGCTTGGATAATAAAATACAAGTATGGATTATAGAATAGCAAAGGATAAGATAGCAGGACAGGTGATGTTTCTCTTGACCATCGCCTCCATATTCCTGGTAATCATCATGGCGGTGGGACTGTTTATCAAGTCGGAGCCGATATTGAGCCAGTATAACCTGTGGGACCTTCTCACAGAGAGCAACTGGCGGCCGATGGAAGGCAAGTTCGGATTCCTACCTTTCCTCGCCGGCACCTTCTGGTGTACGGCACTCGCCATCCTCATCGCCCTCCCCATCTCCCTGCTCATGGCCATCTATCTCACGGAATACGCCCACCGCAGCATCCGAAAATACGTGTATCCACTGCTCGATATTCTTGCCGGACTGCCCTCCGTCATCTATGGCGTCTGGGGGAGCCTGCTCATCGTGCCTTGGGTTTCGAAACACGTAGCTCCCCTCTTCGTGGAGTTTTCTTCGGGCTATACGGTTCTGGCGGGCGGCATCGTATTGAGCGTGATGATTATCCCGCTTCTGGTGAGCCTGTTTATGGAGATATTCGATAACATATCAACAGATTTGAGAGAAGCTTCGCTCTCGCTGGGCGCCACGCAATGGCAAACCATCAAGCATGTTGTGCTGAGGAAGGCACGACCGGGAATGATTGCTGCCGTTGTCCTGGCACTGAGCCGAACACTGGGCGAAACGATAGCAGTACTGATGGTGTGCGGAAACCTCGCCATCGTACCGGGAAGCGTGCTCGATGCCTGCTATCCGATACCGGCACTCATCGCCAATAATTATGGTGAAATGCTCTCGGTTCCGCTTTACGACAGCGCCCTGATGTTTGCCGCCTTCCTGCTGTTTTTCGTGGTAGTTATTTTGAATCTCGGGTCGAGAATCGTTTTGAAATCGATAAAAGGATAATTATGAAATACTTGGAAGAAAGAATCGTGAAAATCTTGATGCTCGGGTCGATAGGCATTGTGGGCTTCTTCGTGTTGAGCGTTCTCTGGACTATCTTCAAGCGAGGCTTTCCTGTGCTCTCCTGGGAGATGGTGAGCCAGTTGCCTAGCGGTGGTTTCTATCTGGGCGGCAAGGGCGGCTTCCTCAATGCCATTGTAGGCAGCCTTTATATCGTGGGCGGCTCTACCTTGCTCGGTCTGCTTATCTCGCTGCCCGTGGTGTTCTATATGAATGT
>ERZ869983.95-NODE-95-length-29740-cov-6.241513_pt1 | contig 29740 bp, 22 predicted proteins | sample MGYA00521106_ERZ869983 | MGnify/ENA primary metagenome ERZ869983 (study PRJEB32232, sample SAMN07284972) | human gut metagenome | biome: human-associated habitat; material: feces | host: Homo sapiens | place: Tanzania | collected 2014-04-05 ...
TTTTGCGTATAATCTTCACAAGTTGAATCTGTTTATAACTTATGATTCAGATCTCATTCAATTATTTTGCTTTTCCATATACATACTTCGGTGTTCCACCAACAACCTTGTTTCCGTTAGAGTCCGTATGGTATGGGAATACCCAGTAGTAGTTCCAATCTGTGCTGGATGCCTTCTTATCTGTAAATGTTGTGCCTTTTGTTGTCATACCGATGTAACCATATTTCTCGCCTGGATGGATTCCGTATACAAGATATCCTTCTGCTCCGGCTGACTTCGTCCATGTAAGTTTTACTCCACCCTTTACAGATGAAGCTTTCAGGTCTGTAACAGCTGCGCACTTCTGTGCTTTACCATATACATAGTGTGCTGTCAGTCCTGGATACATCTTGCCATTCTCGTCTTTGCAGTATGCAAATACCCAGTAATAGTTATAATCACTTGTAAATGCTTTTACATCAACGAAAGATGTCTTAGATGTCATACCGATATAACCATACTTGTTACCGCCTCCGCGGATTCCATAGATCAGGTATCCTTCTGCGTCCTTAACTTCACTCCATGTAAGTTTTACCTTACCTACTGAAGAAGATGCTTTCAGGTTTTCTACTGCTGCAAGTCTTTCTTTTTCAACTACGACTTCCTTAGTTGTCGGATTAACAACTTTCTTTCCATCTGGTGATGTTACGGATGCTGTATAAACAACTTTTCCTTCTTTTGTATAAGTTGCTTTTTCGACTGTTTCACTATCGACCTTAACTTCTGGTGTCTGAACATGTGTTGCATCATTTGCACATGTAAATGTTGCTGTTGTTGTCCACTTACCATCTTTTTCTTCCCAGTCTGACCATACCGGCTCGCCATATTTGTGACCAAGTTTTGCAATTGCTACTTCTTTTGTCTCTTTTGCAAGTACAGTATTATCATCTGTTGATGTTACTGTTGCTACATAAACATCTTTTCCTGCTTCTTCACATGTAGGTGCTTTATATGCATCTGTATCTTTTACTACAGATACGGATACATTTTTCTGAACTTCTCCACATACAGAACACTTCACCTCATCAACTGTTACTGAAGTGCCTTCTTTCTGATCTGTCTTATAACCTGTGATGTTTCCATCATCATCTTTGATTGCTGCTGCATCCCAGTTGAACTTTACATCACTATATGTATGCTGTCCTGCTTCGCCTTTTACTTCTGTAGATACTAAATATTTTACACCGTCTTCAGTTTTATCTGCTGCTTTGTATACAGCTGTTACACCTTCATCACATGTTCCAGCATGGCTGACCATCTTAGCATCTACTGTTACAGCTTTATCCAGTGTCTTATTGATAGAATCACGGTTCGCTTTATTAGTTGCATTATCGTCAGATGAAAGCAAGCAATCGAGCTTGTCAATTTTATCTGCACAAAATTCACATGTAAGATTCTGGAATGTTACTGTTGAGTAATCATCACTCCATTTTGCATCTGTCGGTACATATGTATGACCTTCTGCTTCATTTTTAATTGCTGCATCCCAGATAGCTTTTCTCTTCTCATATGTGGAATTCGCCTGCTCGTAATTAGATTTAACAGGTTCTGTAATACAAGCACCACATTCCGGGCATACATAGTTATCTGCTTCGTTTTTAACACCATCTGTCTTTGTATAGTATACCTCATGGAATTTGATGTAATGATGTTCATGTGCTGTATTTTCTTTTTCTACACGTGTACCATCTTTAATCAAACCACAATCAGAACAACGTTCCTCTGTAAATGCATCACGGCCACAGGTTGCAGGTACGGAAACTGTTTCATAGTTATGTGAAGTACCTGTCAGTGTCTTCAGATTAACAGTGTCTACAAAGTTAGCTGACCACATGAACTCGTCATTATCATTGCTCTGACTGCCCATGAACTGCTGATACTTCTTGTAGTTTGTATAAGTCGGATTGTAATCTGTCTCTTCGAATTCATAACCGTAGCTGGAATGGTCAAGCAGTTTGCTCTTACCTGAAATGAACGCGAAGTTTGTACCGATTGAAACAACCAGTTCGTCACCCTTCACAGTCAGACCTGCGATTGGATGATTTGTGACAGTGAAATCTGCACTCTTTTCATCTGTTGTTGTAAACGCCATACCGCCAAACAACTTTGTATTATCACGTTTTGCAGATACTGTATTGTATTCCTTCACAACGGCTACTGCACCGTCTGCAGGATTGTAGGAAACGATATCGTTGGATACGTTGAAGTAAATCTTACCATCTGTATACAGTGCTGCTGTCAGACCGATGGATGGGTAAATGCTCTGTTCATCCACAAACTGTGCATACAGTTTGGTCAGAAGATCATTCTTCTCCATCTTACCGTCTTTGTTCAGAACGCTTACAAATGTATCGTCATCATCGTCGTTTTCCTTGTCTGTGAAATTAATCAGTGTCTCATAATCGCTGTCGCCATCGCCTGTATCCTTATTTGTCAGTTTATGACGAACAATCTTGTACTCTGCAGCCTTCTGGCTCTGATTCATGCTTGTACTGTTTACTTTGTCAAACAGGTCTGTCGAATCATACATATAGTAAGCATAACCATCTGCATAGTAAACATTACTTGCTGCACGAGCCATCCATGCTGTCTCATAATCCTTGACGGTTGCTGCATTTGTATAGAGAGATCTCAAAGTGCTGAAATTACCATCATATAATTTTCTAGCGCTTGTGTCACTGAACAGGAAGAATGTATGGTTCATATCACCATCTGTCTCGACACGGTCACGACTCATAACTTCTGTGTAGACATCTGTATAACAAGGGTCTACATAGTACCACTGATCATCCACCTTGACTGCATTCCAGTAATGGTCGGAACCGAAGTCTTCCTGTTCTTCGCCATACATTGTAACGTTGGACTGGAAGGAAATTCTTACAAGGTCAACTGTGTAGCCTGCATTGATATCCAGTGTCTTACCATCTGAACCATAGTACAGTTCTTTGGCTGTCTTCCAGTTATCACATACTTCAGATGTAGATCCATCATCTGCTGTAACAGTTTTCTTGCTGTCATAACCTTTACTTGGATCTTTAAGATAAATATCTTTATCCAGGCACTGCACAAGATAGGAAAAAGCTTTGGAGTAACCCAGACATACAGATGTACCCATACCGAATGCACCAAACTGAGTACCTTCCCAATAGTTGATGACACCAGTTGTCATACCGGTTGCAGCCTGCTTCGCATAGATTGGAATCGCCTGCTTAAAGCTTGTTTCCTTCGTTCCATCACCGTCCATATCCAATGCCGGATCATCGCTATCTAACTGCTGCTGAGTAAGCTGCTCAACAGTCATCGTAACGCCTTCAGAAACCTCAACGCCTTTTTCTTCAGCATTTTTGATAAATTTATCTGCTTCCTGCTTCAATGGTTCTGCTGCGTCTGGAAGGTTTTCTTTCACAAATGCTTCCGGATCCTTCTCGATAGCTTCTTTATTAGCTTCTACATATGCATTCGCATCTTCCTCAGACTGTCCAGCCTTCACCAAAGTCTGAGCAATAGCGTTTTTATAAAATTTTACAAGCAAATCCTGCTTAATGCCTGCATAAATCTGATCATGGAAATTCTGTTTGATCTGTGGTTCGTAAACCTTATAGATCTCATCGTAAACTTCATCCTCATGCTCCTGCTTCTGAGGATCCTTTGCAATCATCGGCTTGTCATCATCTGATTCCTTACCGGAGTTCATGATGTAGGACATATCAAATGTATTGTTATGGGCCAACCAGTCATTCAGAACAAGCAGCTTCTGTGCCTTTGTCTGTGCACCTGATGCTGTAACTGCAGCAAGAGCTTCATCTCTTGCATTTGTTACATCTGGACCATAATACTTAATACCTAACTTATCACCATATGTGAAAGTAAAGATCATACCTGTCAGGTCATCGTAGCTCACCTTGCCATCTCTGACATCCTGAACAGATTTGCCGTCTAAGGCAAGCATCTCACCAAGGATACCAAGACCATCTGTATCATCGTTGAAATCCAGAAAGAATGGATTCTGAACACCGAGTACATTAGCATTGGCTGACCACTGATTCAGATACTGCTGATACATACCAACAACTGTATTAATCTGGTCTTCTGTCAGCTTCTTGGTTTCAGCCTGTTCATCTGCTTCATACAGGTCTGCTGTGCTGATATTAGATTCATTGGATTCTGTGCCGGCTTCTCCGCCAACAATCTCAACCTCTTCCAGTGCTTTTCTCAGACTCTGGATAGCAGGATCAGATTCATCAATCTCTACATCCTTTGTCAGCTGTTCAGCTACAGCTGCATTAGCACCCTGGAAGTTAATTGTCGGGATAGAAATTGTATAACCACCATCCACCTTAACTTCATTATCTCCTTCTCCAGCAGCCTGAGCATCTGCATCAGCAGCTTCATCCGCTGTATCCTGCTCGTCCGCCTCTTCAGGAGTCGCATCGTCAGCTGCTGTTGCTGCATCATCCGCTACAGCATCAGCTTCATCTGTTGTTTCCTGAACAGCTGCGGCATTGCTATCTTCCTCTTCTGCTACATTATCTGTCGGTTCTGCATAAACAGGAGCCGGAACAGATGTTGCAAGCATAGCAGCTGAAAGAACGATACCTAAGAGTTGTGTTTTTTTCTTTTTCATAGTTCTCCTTTATTTCCTTTCTTAAACAATTTCTATACTCTCCTCTGAGCGTCCTATCCATTTCTCGCTCGTCATCACCCCTTTTTCTTCTTTGGACCTACCCTCCTTCCTTGATTCAAACGTGCCTGCAATAATTATAAGTAAATGCTTCAATAAAAATAAATAGTAAGTCCATATTACGAGTAGTATACCACCTAAAATCCGGAGCGTCAATTAGCCTTCCATAATTTTACAAATTTTACAATCTGTAAGATTACTCCACTCAAAATACCAAAAGCAGATATTATGCCACATTTTCATTCATCTTTCACTTCTTTGTGTCATAATACCTGCTTTTATTTATTTCTGTTTGCGCGTCTCACCAGGTTCTTTACACAAAGATAATATGTACTGTCCATACGGTGTCTTACGTAAACGGCTTCCTAACTTCTTCAATTGTTCTTTATCAATAAATCCTTTTTTATATGCAATCTCCTCTATACAGGATACCTGCAATCCCTGGCGGTTCTGGAATGTTGCCACGAAATTAGCTGCATCCATAAGTCCATCCGGAGTTCCCGTATCCAGCCATGCAAATCCACGCCCCAGAAGTTCCACTTTCAGTTTTCCCTCTTGAAGATATCTGTTGTTGATACTTGTAATCTCAAGCTCTCCACGTTCGGAAGGCTCGACTTCCTTTGCATACTGTACAACAGAATTATCATAGAAATATAATCCCGGTACTGCATAGTTAGACTTTGGTACTTTCGGTTTTTCTTCTATAGAAAGTACATTATTGTATTCGTCAAATTCTACTACCCCATAGGCTTTTGGATTCTTTACATAATATCCAAAGATTGTGGCTCCATCGCGTTCATTCACCCTCTGCAAAACAGGGGAGAAGCTTTGTCCATAGAAAATGTTATCTCCCAGAACCAATGCCACGTCATCATCACCGATAAAATCCTCTCCAATGATAAATGCCTCTGCAAGTCCTCTTGGTTTTTTCTGAACTTTATATTCAAATCTCATCCCAAGCTGTGATCCATCACCAAGCAGTTCTTTGAACACACTGACATCTCTTTCTGTAGTAATGATCAAAACATCTCTGATTCCCGCAAGCATAAGCACGGAAAGTGGGTAATAAATCATTGGCTTATCATAAACCGGCAAAATCTGTTTTGAAACTGCCTGTGTAATCGGATACAATCTTGTTCCTGATCCTCCGGCAAGAATAATTCCTTTTCTCTTCTTCATATGATCTGCTCCATTCATCTACTATTTACAGATGATACATCTCTTTATAATAGTTCTGATATTCTCCGCTTGTAATGTTCTCCATCCAGTCCAGATTCTTGAGATACCATTTTATCGTTTTACGGATTCCCGTCTCAAAGTCTGTCTCCGGCTCCCAGCCAACTTCTTTGCGGATTTTGTCCGGTGCGATTGCATATCTTCTGTCATGCCCTTTTCTGTCTTCGACATACTCGATCAGATTTTCATTAATATGTTCTCTGCGTGGGTCAGTTTCCGGAAGTACATCATAGAGCAGTTTCAAGATTGTCTTCACAATCTCGATATTTCTGCGCTCATTGTGTCCGCCAATATTATAAGTCTCACCCAGTCTGCCCTTTTCCTGTACCATATCGATTCCCTTAGCATGATCTTCTACATACAACCAGTCTCTGATATTGAGTCCATCTCCATAAACCGGAATTTTCTTTCCGGTCAAAGCATTATTGATGATCAGTGGAATCAGTTTCTCCGGAAACTGATATGGTCCATAGTTGTTACTACAATTTGTAATATTGGCCGGGAACTTATAAGTATCAATATAAGCCTTTACCAACATGTCTGAAGATGCCTTACTTGCTGAATATGGACTGTGTGGTGAATACGGTGTTGTCTCATAAAAGAATGTCCCATCCTCCTCCAGAGATCCATACACCTCATCTGTTGATACATGGAGGAACTTTTTCCCTTCTTTATAGGTTCCGTCTTCCTGTTCCCATGCATTTCTTGCAGCATTCAAAAGAACTGTCGTTCCAATTACATTCGTCTGCACAAAAATCTCCGGATTCTTGATACTTCTGTCTACGTGGCTCTCTGCCGCAAAATGTACAACTCTGTCAATATCGTACTCCTGGAAAATCTTATTTACAGCTTCTACATTACAGATGTCTTCTTTAATAAAGACATAGTTTTCATTGTTTTCAAATTCTTTCAGATTTTCCGGATTTCCTGCATAAGTAAGTTTATCCAGATTAACAATTTTAATATCCTTATACTTTTTAAACATATAATGAATATAATTGCTTCCGATAAATCCGGCTCCACCAGTTACTAAATATGTTTTCATTCCCTGTTTCCCTCGTATTTTTACTATTTTTATCTGATCTTTTTCTAATTTTATTTTAACATACCGTTTTTTAATTTAAAATAATTAATTGGAGATTTATTGTTTTTTCTCTGCAACTGTTTTTCCATCACTGTATGCATATCCTTTGATAATCCCTATCGTCAACACAATAAATACCGCTCCGAGGACCATGACTACCGCTGTGTAAAAAACTGATATTCCGATCATTCCATGCTTTTCTGTGATTGTTTTTCCACCAAAAACAAACAATAAAAAAGCTAACAGATATCCTATATTCAGCAGTTTTTGTTTTCTTGCGACAGTAATGATCATCTGAAGAAAATTAACAATTGCAAGTGCGCCTCCTCCAATTAACAAAATCACAAGTGCTTTCTTATAATCTGTCAGATCCACACCGTAAATTAATGACAAGACAGGAATTCCAAGTAAGTATCCCCCTATGATCGCAGCTACAGAAAGCAACAGGATCAAAGCAATCTGTCGTAAGATCAGCTTATTAAACTGACTGATCTTTTTCTCATGCCATAAAAGAGCCATTTTGCTGATTACCGGCTGATAGACAAACTGACTCAAAAGACTTATAACAAAGACCGGCATGAAAATATAGGTGAAACATGCCTGCGCTTCACTTGACATCACCTTATCAATCGCATATTTCGGTGCATTTCCAATGTAAATCACCAAATAAGATGCTATAAAAAGCGGAAAACATTCTACAAATATATTTTTAACATTTTTAATTTCAAATGTTTTCTTTTTTATTTCAAATCCTCTTATTGCAGTATAATTCAATATCACGAACTGAATAAATGATACAAGCAAAGCCACTGCAGATGTCAGGATAAGGTTTTTGCTGAAATAATAACATACTAAATATACAAAAATATAAGTACACATTCTGATAGACAGGATCTTTCCGGCCACATCCAGACGAAGATATTGCTGGAACATTCCATGAATCACATCTTCTACCGCATCGATCACTTTTGCCAGACAGATTAGAATTATAACTATAGATTTTGAAGAATTATACAATCCTGATGCAAGATTCACTCCGACATAAACAAAAGATGCAACGATCATAATTATACTCGTTATGATTCTCGCAACTGTATATTCTTTAAAACTATATTTTTCTTCGACATCTGACACTTGAAACTGGCGTATTCCATATTTTCCTATCGCCATCATAAGATTTCCTATCGCAAATGCAATCGTAAATACGCCCGCATCGATCACCGGATCAATGCGGGATATAAGCATCAGTATAAATACTGTCTGGAATGCATTCAGCATTGCTGCACATGTATTCCATAAGTACGCCGACTTCATTTTGTCCTTACTGCCAAATAGAATCTTTTTTATCATAATCCTGCTCTTCCATATACATAGTGTGCTGTACCGCCCGCTACTTTATTTCCATTACCGTCTGTATGATATGGGAATACCCAGTAAAAATTATACTCATCTCTTAATGCATTTTTATCTGTAAATGTTGTTCCTGTTGTTGTCATGCCAATATATCCGTAACTTCCTTCTCCTCGAATTCCATAGACAAGATAACCTTCCGCACCTTCTGATTTTGTCCAGGTCAACTTTACCCCTCCACTGACAGAATATGCTTTCAGGTCTGTTACTGCTTCACATTTTTGAGCTTTTCCATAAACATATTTTTCCGGCGCACTTCCGGCGATCATATTACCTTCTGAATCTTTACGATAAGCAAATACCCAATAAAAATTATAATCACTCGTCAATGCTTTTGTATCCGAGAAGGAAGTCTTGCTCGTCATCCCAATATAACCATACTTCCCGCCACCACGGATTCCATAGACTAAATATCCATCTGCCCTCTTTACTTCTGACCAGGACAGATTCACCGCACCTATCTTGGAAGAAGCTTTTAAATTCTGAACTGCTTCCGGTTTTTTATTTGTAGTTTCTGCACCGAAATCCATGTTCAGATCTACTTTTCCATTAATTCCGTCAACCGTACCAGAATCTGTGCATTGCCACATTAAATACTCTCCCTGGTAAGTACAGGTAGAATTGTACTGTGCAACCCAATGGTCAACTGTATCAAAATAAGAATCTGTCAGATAATTTGTAAACCAGTCTTTATTCGCATAAACTGCCACATCATATCCTGCATCTTCTATGATACTACAGAATGTCTGTGCAACTTCTGCGATCTCTTTTGTGCTCAGTTTTTCCCTCACACTATTTTCTTCCAAATCATAGTAAATCGGATAAGAAAGATCATATCCTTTGATCAGACGAAGTACATGATTGGCTTCACTTTTTGCTGCTGTCACACTATCTGCATAAGAATAAATATAAGTACCAAAAGGAATTCCTTCTTTTGTACATGCATCTGCATTTGTCTTCCAATATGGATCATCCTGACTTTTCTCATCATCTCCATATCCACAACGTATAATTGCATAATCTACATCTGTTGCCTTTACTTTTGCCCAGTCAATGTCTCCATTCCACTTACTTACATCAATTCCTTTGGCAGCAGCTCCTGTGATTTCTTCTCCCTGGTCATTATAGAATTTCCCGTCTTCTTCATACCATGCATCCGAAGAACTTCGCAGATATTCTGCTGTATCAGACAAAATTGGGATTCCATCTTTGTATCTCCAGCTGTTGCTTCTGTCTTCTCGTTGTGCCTGCTGTGGCTCTGTTAAATCTTCTTGTACTGATGTACTTTCTGTTTCTTCTGCAAATACAGTAACAGAAGGTAATGTTTCCAAAACCAGAACTGTAGCAACCGCCATTGCAAGTACACGTTTAACTCCCTTATTCTTCATACTTTCTTCAACCTTTCCATGTCTACTCCGACGTTGTCATGCTACCTGACTGCTTCATTCTCCTACAATATACCAGTTATAATCATAATCTTCGGATTTTGTCATATCTCCCGGAGCAAGTACAATATAGTAATCATTTGCATATTCCAGGCGATAATCATTCCTGTGCAGGAATTTCATAAACCAGTCTTTTTTTCCATTGTACTGATTATATAATTCACTTTCAATCAAAACATCGTAATTATATTCCTCAAACCCATAATAATTGTTTGTTCTGCAGAATATAACAACCGGTTTCTCCTCCCAGTTCTCTTTTGCAATTTTCAGGTCTTCTTTCAGTTTCTCTTCTGTATAATTCGGATTGGTAACCCATGGCTGTACATAAGAATCCATTTCATTCAATGAATACATTAAAATAGCTCCGCCAAATACCATTAATGGACGTTCTTTCTCCTCATCCAAATGATTTATACAGTCCAGAACACCGTTGACAGCGTCTGCTTCTCGCTCTGTTGTCTTCATATGTTTTAGTTTATCACTATTAACAGAATACCGAAGTGAACTTCTATCCACACTGTCAAAATTCATTGTGTAATAAAGCATGTCTGCAAATTTCACTCCCATGCAGACAAGAATAATCCCTGTACAGGCTAAAACTGCACCATGTCGGATTTTCAATCCATATTTTTCTGTCATTGCATTAACTGCTTCAAGTGCGGCTTTACTAAAAACAAACCTACAAACGGCAGATACTGCAAATGGAGCAATAATCCAAAATGCAAGAATTACATGTTTTGTCCCTGTATTAGAACCTGCAATTGTCAGCAGTGGGAGCATAATAGCACAGATTCCAAGAATAATCAGATCCGGATTTCCATTCTTACTATACATGTTAAAAAATACATAACAAAAAGTTACTACATACAATATACCTATAAAAAAGGACGGACCTGTTGTCATCTGTGGCCAGTTTGGTACTGTATTTACGTCATATGCATAAACCAACATATAAACAGCAATTCCAATCACTACTGCGCTGAATACAATATTCAGGATTATTTTCTTCGGATGAATTCCTTTTAACGAAAACAAAATATTCATTCCTAAAAGAAGAATCATAGAAGCAGCAAGGTAAATAACTCCCGAAGCAATTGCATCAAGATTTCCAAATATAAAGGTAGACCAGAGATTTTCCATGCTGTAACCGCTTCCGGCCGTAGATGCAATACCAGATAATCGAAAAATATTATTGATAAAATATTCAACCTGACCTGTAATTGCCAGGAATGCGGCCAGAACTCCGAACGTTGCTGCTACTCCTCCCACAAAAACTCCCAGATGCTTCATAAAATATTTCACATCTTCATTGTTATATAAATAAGAGAAAACATAGATAAAGCATGTAACCAATGCTGTTATACTACCCATTCTAGAAAATACAACCAATGTCAGGAAAATTCCTGCGACAAAACTATATTTAAACTTCTTCTCAACTACAGCCTTAAATTCAAATCCAAGAATAAGAATCAGGAAAAATACATTGAACTGGTGATAATTGAAAATATTCAAATATGTATCTGATGCCATAATTGCAATAAGAATTCCGAATAATGTCTGTAAATCACCCAAATATTTATGAAATACCTTATAGACAGTGAATGCCATAACCATTTCCACAATTACTTCCAGAAGATTTAATCCCCAGATTCCTAATCCACCAAATATCTGAAGCCATCCCCATGCAAGTACATTTGTCAGATAGCAGGTAAAACCAACTTTATCCGGATTGCTATATATATTTTCATAGTTAAACATATGAATCCCAGTATCACCCAGGTCAATGCCAAAGAAGCTGCAAAGAAATGGATAGAGAAAAATTCCTGCGATCAACACAATCTTCGCAATTTTTTCAATTTGTTCCTTCTTACCTAACAACTGCTCCTTTTTACTTAACAACTGTTCTTTATTCATCCTCTTTCATCCTTATACTCTATTAATCATTTAAGTATTTTTTTAAACACACAATATCATATGTATCCCATTTATATTTATCAAGATACTCAAACCAGATATCTTCCTGATTTTCAATATTTTCCAGTTTCTTTAAGAACTCTTCCGTATGTTGTTCTTTCGGAATAATTACGACTCCGGTATCATCGCATACAGCAATACTTCCTTCATATTTATCTCTGTGTTCTTTTTCAATTACACTGTCTAACGGTTGTTCAATGTATTTATTAAAACAGCCCACCGGACTAAATCCTTTACACCACATCGGATAATTCTGCTTAATGATATCATTTGCATCTCTCATATTGGCATTTGATATAATCGCAACTGCCTCTCGATACAGTACTGCAAACTTTGTTACAAGCTCTCCGATAATTGCACGGTCACCACAGTTAAAAGCTTCGATCATTACAACATCTCCGGCCTGTACTTCACGGATCTGTTCATGTATGCTCCAGTTTGATTCATCCAATGCGTAGATCCATTTTACATTTCCCACAGCAAAATGCCCTCTGTTCACCGCATGAGAATCTTTAAATACGCCTGTTTTCCCCAGACAGTCTGCCACTTCTGTTGTAGAAATTCGATTCATTCTGATTTTTCTTATGATTTCGTTCTTAATATCCATGTTTTCTCCTATGATTCGAAAGATACTTTCAATGTATTCTTTACTTCTTTTTCAATTTCTTCAATTCTCTCTTTTGATTCTGCACGTGCAATAAAAAATCCTACTCTGGAACGATCATCCTGTGCCTTCTCTATAATATCGCCTTCTTTAAATTCAAGCTGAAGCTGTAAAATTTCCGGAATTGCATTAATCTGCTCAACACCTTCAATTTTGGTAATCTTCTTTCCTTCTGATTCGATATCCAGAAATTCCAAAACTGCTGCTCTTTCTTTCATTTTCTCCGCATCTGATATATGCAGTTCTTCCACAGATGGAGTCTTGCCAAGTGCTGCATTGATCAGCAGCTGATAGTTGTCTACCCCTGACATAAATGGAACAATATCTGAAGCAATTCTGCTTCCACCTCCACGTGCCGCCATCTCAATCAGATAATAGGCTCCGTCTTCGAACTTGTATTCGGAATGTGTAATCGCATATTTAATTCCTGTTCCGCTGATCAGCTCGTCATTTGTTTTTCTGAGCAGGTCATAATCAAATGTCTCATTGTAGTTCGTAAAAAACAACTTTGAGGCTATATTTCTGTTATAAGAATAATGTTCTTTCTGAGAGATAGCCAGTGTATGGTGTGTTCCATCAATCACAATACCATCCACAGTAAATTCTGTGCCTTCAATATATCTTTCTACAAGCACATAATCGCCACTATTTGTAAATGCTTCCGTCTCTGCGAATCGATCTCTCAATTCCTGTTCGGATTCTATCGTAAATATTCCACGGCTGGACTGGGAATCCAATGGCTTAATAATCACCTTTTTTCCCAATTCTCTGTAGAACTCGATTGCTTCTTCTACATTTGTACATAATCTGTACTCCGGATACTTAAATTTATTTTCCCGGCAATACTCTCTCATTTTAAATTTGTTTGTAAAAAGTTCTGCCATTTCATGACCAATTCCAGGACATCCCATCTGTTCTGCAACATAAGCTACTGTTGGAACAGCAATATCACTCTGATCTGTCAACACTGCATCAATCTTATATTTCTTTGCAAGTGCCAGATTCTTCTCTTTGTCTCTTACATCCATTACACCTGTAAAATCCGCGTACTCAAATCCAATAGAATCTTCATAAAGATTTGAATTCACTACTTCATATCCCAGACTTTTTACTTTCTTAATCAGTGGAACCTGCCATGTTCCCCCTGCAATTACCATTACTCTTTTCATCATTCGCTCCGACCTTCCTTTAAATCTACAACCTTTTTTACAACAGGTCTTCTCCGTCTTTTACAATACTCTCTATTACATACTGTGGCTGATTATTGATACACATATAAATTCTTCCTGTATACTCTCCGATAATTCCAAGCACTCCCAGGATCAGACCTCCTAAAAACAGTGTAACAGCCATCTGCGATGTATATCCCACTTGAATTGTAGGTATAATCAGTTTTCTTATTAATGAGATAATTCCTAGCAACACTCCGCATACAGAACTGATAAATCCAAGTGCACTTCCGACTCGTAAAGGTTTAATTGAAAATGCTGTAAATCCATTAATCCACAGTTTTAATAATTTCTTAAAATTATAGCCGCTCTTTCCTGTTGCTCTTTCTCTCTGTTTCAGATGAACATTTCCTATCTTTCCTGATGTTCTGAGTAGAAGTCCTGCAATGTAAGGGTATGGATTCTGATATTTGACCATCTCTTTCACTACAAATCTTTTTGCCATAAAAAAAGATGATAATCCTATCTCTTTAGGCTTATCAATCATATGATACAGCATAAATTCATTCACTTTTGTACCAAATCTTCGAACAGCCGATTTCTGTGTAGTCTCTGTATATTTTGCGCAGACTACATCATATCCTTCCTGCATCTTGTCATAGAAATCCCAGACCATTCCTACCGGTGTCTGTCCATCATCATCTGAAGTCATAATATACTTTCCGGATGCCTGGTTAAACCCTGCCAGCAATGCGTTTGGCTGTCCGAAATTCTTAGCAAAATTGATTCCGATGATTCTTCCATTTTCTTTTGAAAGCCGATTGATCAATCCCTTTGTATTATCTTTTGAATTGTCATTGACCAGAATAATCTCATATTCAAATCCTTCTCTTTTTTTCATTGCAGCCTCAATCTCACTGATCACGCCTTCCAGATTCTTTTCTGAACAATAGCATGGAATTACAAATGAAATATCCATTCAATCATTTCACAGATCAGATTTTCTAAAGTATTAAAATCCGACCTGTGTACTCCTTTCTCTTTATCTCGTATAAGCCATCTCTGTACTTTTTTTATTTTCCAGACAGATACTGCGTGCCGGAACATAGACACTATATGGCTCTGTATTCTCTTTGACAAATGCACCTGCCCCAACCAGTGTTGCATATTCCAGCGTCCTGTTTCCAAGTACCGTACTGTTAATTCCGAGAAAACAATTATTCTTTACAACTGTTTTTCCTGCGATAACAGAATCCACTGAAAAGAAATTATAATCTCCAACCTGCGATTCATGTGAAATCTGGCTTCCGTTCCATATAATGTTGGAATTTCCAATCTTTGTTCCATACGCCAATGTAACATGTTCGAGAATAATATTCCCCTCGCCCATTGCAACACTCTCGTCTACTACACTCGGATGAACAAAATTTTCGATCCTATATCCTTTTCTTTTCGCATCTTCAAACTTCTGCTGTCGAATCTGATTCATTTTCTTATAACCAAGCGCAATAACCATCGTATATTCTGTTGGTGGATATGCTTTTTCAACTTCTTCATAAGCCACTGCCGGCAGACCATCATAGGTATCACTTTCAAGATATGCTTTATCTACCGTATATGCCACAATCTGTACGTCTGCATATTTTTCAAAATAATATCGAAGCATTTTCCCAAAATCTGTCGTACCAAAGATCACACATTTTCTCTTCATTCTTTTATCCTCTGTTTTTACTATACCGGTTCTTTTACTTTCCACTATAAAATGCTTTTACTTTCTCCGCAATGTAATCTACATTTTCTGCTTCGAGTCCATAATACATCGGCAAACGCAGAAGTCTTTCGCTTTCAGTCGTCGTATACTTATCTTCCCCACGGAATTCTCCGTATTTCATACCTGCCGGAGCTGTATGCAGTGGAATATAATGGAATACGGAAATAATACCATTCTCTTTCAAGTATCCAATCAGTTTCTGACGTTCCTCCAGATCTCTCGCTTTGATATAGAACATATGAGCATTATGTACGCAATCCTCAGGAATAACCGGCATTTCAATCTTTCCTGCTTCTTCCAGTTCCTTTAAAGCTTCATAATATCTGTTCCATGTTTTCATTCGATCATCATAAATCTCCTGTGCTTTTTCAAGCTGTGCCCAGAGATATGCTGCATTCAATTCACTTGGAAGATAAGATGAACCCGCATCCATCCATGTATATTTATCAATCTGACCACGGAAAAATTTACTTCTGTTTGTTCCTTTTTCTCTTACGATTTCTGCGCGTTCAATATCTTCCGGATCACGAATCAAAAGTGCTCCACCTTCTCCCATGCTGTAATTCTTTGTTTCATGAAAGCTAAAGCAGCCGTAATCACCGATTGTACCAAGTGCTTTTCCCTTATAGGAAGCCATAACTCCCTGTGCAGCATCCTCTACAACCTTCAGATCATATTTCTGTGCAATTGCACAAATCTCATCCATCTTACATGCTACACCGGCATAATGAACCGGAACGATTGCCTTTGTCTTCTCTGTAATCGCATTCTCGATCAGTCTCTCATCAATATTCATTGTTTCCGGATGGATATCAACAAATACTGCCTTGGCACCTCTTAATACAAACGCATCCGCTGTTGATACGAATGTATAGGACGGCATGATCACCTCATCTCCCGGTTTAATATCCAGAAGGATTGCTGCCATCTCTGTAGCATGTGTACAGGATGTCGTCAACAGTGTCTTGGCTGTTCCTGTATTTTCTTCAATCCATTTAGAACATTGTTTTGTAAATGCTCCATCACCACAGATTTTATGATTTTCAATTGCTTGTCTGATATAATCGATCTCTGTTCCGACGATTGGTGGTACATTAAAATTAATCATTCTCTTTTTCCTCATTCCTTTGAAAACTTCCATATTTGATAGCCATCTAACTCTTTATATAATTCTGCCTTTGCTTCAGGATAATATCGTTCCTGCAAATACTGCACTTTTTGGTCTAAAGTTTTCCACTCCGAATCCACAAGATATACATTCTCGTTTATTAACGCTTTTAATGGCTGTTCGGCATCATATGTTTGCAATATCTGATTGCAATCCGGAAAATTTGTTGTTACACCTGCAAGATATAAAACATTGTCAAATTCTCCTGTCGGAATTGCTTTCCACGGATTCCAGTCATAATAGAACACTTGCATCATTGTCTGAAAATCCAGTAAATACAAATTTTCCTTATGTGTTTCTATCTCGTTGATCAGTTCTTCCGACTTCGTCCCTTTATTGACTATTTTGCGATATTTACTCGCTTTATAGTTCCATGACTCATAAAATGTATTCTCTATATATTCCTTGCGCCCCCAACTGTCTACATCCTGATAGGATCGATCCGGTAAATAAAGTGGCAATTGTAAAAATAGACATACTGTATTTATTATAACACAGACTCTCCTATATTCAATAAATTCTCTTTTATTTTCACATTCTAATTTTTCCCAAAAGTAAAAGAGAGTTAAAAATCCGCCTAAAAATACTGCATATTCCGTTCGATACACGGTTCTTTCAATCAAAAAGCAATATAAAATATAGGCAAATCCGATTCCCCATATCACAATTGCTGTCCAACAATTTTTTCTCTGAAAAACAATACTTAATATTGTAAGCACCACACAGGCAAGGAAAACAGGATATCCCTGTAAACCACGGTTCTGTATCTCTTCTATTATTGCCTCCTTAGATATCTCTACATTTTTTTTATAATCCTGTATAATATCTGCGGCCTTCTGCATAATGTCTAAAGAGAAGACTTCATTATCTGCAAAATTCCAGTTACGCATCATCTTATAATCATTTTCTGAAATTCCGATTTTCTGTAATTCTTCCGCGTACGCTTCATATCCGTAATCACTTGCATCTACGATTGCAGCCCTTGCTTCGCTATATTCTTTGAAGTATTTGTATTCTGGATCCTTATTATAAGAATAATCATCAAATAACTTGCAGCCTGTTACTACTAAGATTAACAGCAGTCCCGCACTGATAATTTTTCTCATCTTTAGCCAAAAACGTCTGTGATCCGTCTCATTTTTCCACACCCGGACAATCTCTACAATAAGAATAAATAAAAGGAAACCGCCCGCGAGATAAATAATATTAAACCTGAACCACGTTCCAATTACGCACAAAATCGCCGCCGATATCTCTATCCGCAACGATCTTTGTTCAAACAGTGCCCATAGAAACACAAGGCTGCCTACCATGACAGCTATCATTGCTGTTTTGGTGAACTGCATAAGAATATACGCATCACTGCCAAACACAGTCAATAATAAAGTTATTACCATAAGCGCCATTGATCTGTTCAATTTTTTCAATAACATATATGAAAGTATTGTAAAACTAAGAAAACAGAGTAATAACTGAAAAATAAGATACCAACTGATTTCTGGTAAAATAAGATAGAATGGGGTCAACAGATATCCCCACAGGACATTGATAAAAATCAAATGTGGATTTAAACTCCCCCCATAAGCTCCTGACACAATCGCAGACATCACAAAATCATCTGACACTTCATATTTGACATCACAGAACACTAAGATTGACGCTAAAAAAAGAAGATTCAATGCGATAGCAGACAATATTTCCGATTTCCAGATCTTACTGACACAGTTTTTCAAAAATTTTTTTTTCGTCTTATCCATACTTCTCACCTTCTTTTTTCTATTTAATCAGTTTCCTGATCTCTATTGTTCCTATTTCTTTTCAATATAGTTCCCTACAATCTCCCAGACCAGTTTTTCTTTTGTCATAAGGAGTACAACTCCATAAATCCCAAAGAACACGCATGCGCTGATTGCAAGCATTACAAATGACTGTATCTCCATGCTCCAGCCAGATGATTCTAAATCAAGCAAGCCCTTCACTAAACTCCCACCGATGGTTGCCACTACAATCGCTGCTCCAATTTTCATACCACTGACATCCCGCATGATATCCTTTAATATCTCTTTCAAATACACACATTGAACCAGAAGTACCACCAATTCAGCTATCACAGTAGCAAGTGCTGCACCGGATGATGCCATCTTCGGAATCAGAACTAGATTCAGAAGGAAATCAGCAACTGCACCACACACGATAGAATTTAGCACCTTCTGTTCCTGATTCTGTGGCGTAAGAATCTGAATCCCGGTAATATTAGACATACCGATCAAAAGTACTGTCGGCATCAGAATAATCATCGGAAGTACCGCGCCCTGATACCCGTCTCCTGCGAGAAACTGAATCGATTCTGATGCATACAGCATAAAATAAATGGTCAATGGAAGTCCTGCCACAACTACAAAATCAACTGCTTTCCCGATCATTCTGTAAAAATCTTCTGTTTTTTCTTTCTTAATATAATAAGAAAGCCTTGGCAAAAGTACTGTTCCAAGAGAAGTGATCAGCGTAACAAGTATTGTTTTTACTTTAATTGCTGCATTATAGTATCCAACTTCTGTATTCCCCTGCATGAACCGAAGCATTACAACATCCAGATTCGTATAAACACTGGTTGCGGCTGCCATTGCAAAAAAACGCAAAATCGGCTTTATATGTATCCGAAAATCATATGTCCCACTTTTCTTAAAAGAAACAAATTTTGTTGCATACACAAAGTTGAACACATAAGATGCAGAGCTAGCAAATACAGTAATTCCTCCATAGACAATATAATCTTCCGGATTATGTACCAGAAGGAACATCAACACCAGTGATAATAGTTTTACAACCATGTTGCATACCGTAATATACGCGTACTGCTCCAACGCGTTATATAGCCATGTGATAGCAAACATGTTTAGAACCATTCCGATTCCGTTAATAATATACAATTCTTTTTCTGCTGCAAACTCCGGCACTAACGCTACTGTAACTATGAAGACGATACAGGTTAAAAACATCGTAATTGAATTGATGATCAATAATTCCTGCACTGTTTTTGATAATTTTTCTTTATCATCTCGTACTTTCGCGCATGCCCGGATTCCATAGGTTGGAATTCCCAAAGAGGCAAACATATTGAAGTATGTTATAACAGCACTTGCTGTTGCCACCTTACCATTTCCGGTTGCCATCAAGACTCTTGAGATGTACGGAAATGTGATCAGCGGAAACACAATTGAAGATGCTGACATAATAAAATTCATGATAAAGTTAAATTTGACAGAGTGAATCTTCATATTATTACCTTTCTTTAACCATTTCGTATCTTACTCAACCGGATGATCAGCGAATAAAATTTAAATCCTGTTTTTCTCAAGAGACGCAGCATTCCACTAAATTCTCCGGATCTTTCATAAACATATGCATTTTTCTCTTTTACTTCTGCATCAAATTCTTTAAATTTTTTCTGTATCACTTTATCTCCAGAACCAAAGCTTATAAATACATCTACCTGTCCATGCACCATTTCCGCTATTCTACGTGCCATATACAATTCTTTTAATTTATCATGATCTGCTTTTTCTTTGTAGGCATTAATATAATCAAGTACATGAAAAATAACGTCAATATGATTCTGCATATGTTTCTGATATCCCAGCATACTCACACTCTGATTCACCTGTGCAAGACGATACATATAAACAAAAATATCAAAATAAATCACATTTTTCACATACGGAATTGGATACAAAATGTACTCTACATCCACATAGAAGCTGTGTTCGTCTAAACGAATCTGATTTTCTTTTAGAATTGATATTTTTAAAACAAGCGCATGCATAGAGATTCTCGTCTCATTCGCAATCATCTCAAATGGCATCTGTTCTTCTTTTCTAATTCCTGGAAAGGTAACTGAATGTAATTCACCTGTTACGTCATTTACTTCATAATAATTAGTAAATACATAGTCCGCATCGCATGTTTTCAATCTTTGAATCAGTTCTGCAAATCCATCCTGATCTACCCAGTCATCTCCGTCTACAACCTTAAAATATTTTCCTTTTGCTTCACAAATCCCTCTATTGATCGTAGAACCGTGTCCTCCATTCTCCTTAGAGATCACACGAAACGTATCTGGATATTTTTCTTCATACTTTCTTCCGATTTCTGCTGTCTTATCTTTCGAACCATCATCGACAATAAGCACTTCAATATCATCCAACACCCTCTCATCCACAAAGGAGTCCAGCGTGTTCTCCAAAAATTTTTCCACATTATAGGAAGGTACTGTGACCGTCAGTATTTTTTCCACCTTTTCTACCTGCTTTCCGATTTTTACATTTTTGTTGATACCATTCTTCTGGCTTTAGATAAAAGACGCATCAGCCAATACTGTTTGTAATTCAATATCCATAAATGAAGCTTATCTTTTCTACTCCATTGATTTATGTATTTATTGTTCTTAACATTTCCAATTCTTGACTTTGTATATTCTCTGTACTTCCGAAGATATGTCCCATCGTCTCCCTCAAGTACCAGTTCTTTCGATGGTTCAAAATAAGCATTTGCCAAAACAAGATATTCTAATTCTTCACGGTAAGTTTCGTATTTTCCATTTTCACGATATATCGACAATATATGATCTAGCACTTCCATTTTATCCTGACTGCTTTTCTCATGATTTTTTCCTGTCATAATTGAATTTTCGCGAATAATATAATAATATAATGGTTCTTTTAAATAACTGATTCTTTCCGCTTTCAGGAAAAATATCGGTGTTGTTGCCAGATCTTCAAAATATAACCCTTTTGGGAATGGACAATCTGCTTTCACGTAAAATTCTCTGTTGAACAATTTTGCCCAGGCCGCCGGTGGTGCAAGCAGTAATTGGTGTTCCTTCTCTAAAGAAATCACTTTTCCGCCAGGAATCTGTGTTGTCCGAACTTCCTCTATTCCATTTTCCACGCAATAATAATCAAAAAGAACCATATCGCATGCCATTTTTTCAGCTTCTGCCACTGTTTTTTCAACCAGAGTATTCGCTATGTAATCATCACTGTCTACAAATAGCAAATATTTCCCTGTAGCCAGTTTTACGCCGGCATTTCGTGCATCACTTAATCCACCATTCTGTTTATGCAGCACTTGAATTCTATTATCCTTTTGAGCCAGCTCTTCACACATTTCACCACAGCGATCCGGCGATCCATCATTTACAAGTATAATTTCCAGTTCCTGATACGTCTGTTCACAGATGCTTTTCACGCAACGTTCCAGATATTGTTCTACTTTATATACCGGTACAACTACACTTACCAGTTCCACTCACTTTACCTCCTGCTGACTGCTGCCAGTCTGTCCTTCATTCTTCTCAACTGAGACATCAATACCATCATTCCATACATTCGATGCTGTAATAGTTTTAAAAGGATCTTATCTTTTCCTGCTATCTGCTGCACATAATAATTCTTATTCATCTGTGGAAATTTATTATATGCATAATCTCTGAATTTCTTAAGATATTCGCTTTTTCTGTCATTTAATACGATTTCTTTTGATGGCACGAAATAGGTATTTTCAAATATGAGATATTCCAGTTCATTTCTATATGTCTCTATAAGATTTTCTCTTTTAAAATATTCAAGAAGTTGATCCACCGCCCATGTACGATCTTCATAATTCTTTTCAAAATTCCTGCTGTGCATAATCGATCCATCGCGCATAAGATAATAATAATAAACTTCCGGCAAGTACACGATCTTTTTCGTCTTTGTCATAACTTTTGGAATCGTTGCCAGGTCTTCATAATATCTCCCCTTTGGAAATTGAAAGCCACTTTCTTTCCAAAGCTCTCTGCAAATCAGCTTATTTACAGCTGAGCAGGATCTCATGATCAATTCTTTTTCTTCTGCAACATCTATCACCCGGTTTGCTGAAAAAGGAAATGTAAACCGATCTGTCAGATTTCCATTCTCCTCTTCTCCGATATAATCAAAGATAACCATATCCGCCTGATTTTTTTCTGCTGTCTCTACTGTATCACGCACAAGGTTTTCATGGATTCTATCATCACTGTCAACAAATAAGAGATACTTTCCTTCTGCCTTTTCCACGCCTGCGTTTCTCGCATCTCCAAGTCCGCCATTCTCCTTGTGGATTACTTTTATACGTCCATCCCGCTCCGCATATTCATCACAGATCACACCACTTTTATCTTTCGAGCCATCATCTACAAGAATAATTTCTAATCCCTGATAGCTTTGCCCACACACACTCTGAATGCATCTGGCAAGATATTTTTCCACATTATAGACGGGTACAATTACACTTACAAGCTCCATATTTTGCTCCTATTATGATATAGTAAAACAATTCGTTCACTTTTTCTAATTATAGTTTAGCGAATCAAACTCTTCAATTCCTGATCCTGATTTGCCAGGTCATACTGTTCGGCATTATCAAGGAATTCTGCTGATTGCCTTTCTATTCTGTTGTCCAAAATTTCCTCAGCCCAGTATTTTGCGCCTGATTTTAAAGGAATAAAATAACATGCTTCCGTTATTTTAGATTCTTTTGTTATCTCATCACTCATAAAACACGGTAAACCTGCTGACTGTGCCTCGATCCCTGCGATTGGAAGTCCTTCAAAATTAGAAGGCAGTAAAAATGCGTCCATTCCCTGATACAGATAATCCGTATCACTTCGTCTTCCAAGAAGTTTTACAACATCTTCCAGATTCTTTTCCGCAACTATTTGTCTGACTTTTTCAAATCTGACTCCGTCTCCTGCAAGAAGTAGAACTGTGTTGGGATCTTTTTTATGAACTTCTTCAAATACATCTAGAAGAAAATAATGATTCTTCTGATAGCAGAAGTTTCCCACATGACCGATTACAAATTGGTCAGTTATCCCCATACTCCCTCTGATTTCTTCTCTTTTCTGCACACTGTACTTATATTTCCCTCTGTCTACAGCATTATGAATTACACAGAATTTCGATGAGCTCACTATTTTTTTGGGAAATAACCATTCGCCGGCTTTCACGGAACATCCATAAAATTCTGTTCCGTATCGATATAAAAACAAGCGACAGAACTTATGAATCCCGTTAAATAGATTTCTCTTTAAAGCACTTTCACAGTCATTTCCACTGGAATGACTGTGAATCATTCTTCTCTCTACACCCGAATGCTTTGCGGCAATTGCCGCAATACAGTCAATCGCTGTTGAGATATTCAGATAAACAGCATCATACTGTCCTTCTTTCATAATTCTACATACTTGCCGATATTGAGACACCGGATGTTTCAAATTGGCAATGGCATATAAATTCGAATGGAATTTTTTTAATTCTGCCTGTAACTCTGCGTCAATTTCGTTCGTGAGAAAATCGATCCTCACCTCTTCATTTGACACTTTTGTCAGGAAATTCAAAAGATATTTATCAATTCCTCCTGATTTTCCATCCATGATAAATCCTACCAGAAGCTTTTTCATCCCTTTTCCTCTCTACGAACCTGATATGAATATTGTACCAGATAACCACTGAATACCCATAAAGCAAAAGCACTTGGGGAATTCGTATAGATTCCGTCCAGTAAAAGCAACATACTTATAAGTACTGTTCCTGTCACAGCAAGAATCGCAATAAGATACAAACTGCCACTGTCCGGTTTCTTAAGTACCGGAATTAAAACATATTGTATAATTCTAATTGTAATTAAAAGGAAAAGAACAAATCCAATGATTCCCTGAAATGCCAAAGTATTGAAAAACGCATTGTGCATACTCGTATAATCACCAACTTCATTATTTACAGCATATGTCTCCGGCACATGTTCTTTTGCATATGAAATAAATGTGGAATATCCAGCTCCGTATATCGGACTTGTCTGCCAGACTTCTACTGCACTTTTCCACAACGAGATTCTTCCATTGGTAGCATCTTTTTCAATATTCTCATGTCTTGCTGTCTGAACCTTGTTTCCATTCTTTGTTTTCGTAGAAATTGTAGTCTGAGGTTTTGTAGTTTGAGCTTGTGTGGTCTTCTGTGCAGTTTTCTTTGCCATTTCAGTCTGATACCTGGTATTTTCTGTCTTTAATACCTGCATTCCTCCAACTGATACGATCATAATACACAGTACGATCAAAAGATTTTTAACATATCTATACTTCTTTTTTTCACTCTTCCTATGAATCAGGCAAAAATATAAAAGAAATCCTCCGCACAAAACAAAAGCGATCTCACCGGTTCTTGAATCTGAATAGGTTACATATCCCAAATTAAGTAATGCTGCAATCACATAAAAAAGTTTCTTTATTCCTTTCTGCTGAAATATGAAGAAAACGGCCAGAATAAAACCTATCACACTAAAAACCGCTCCATAATTAGGGTCTGTATATACGCCCCATAATCTATCCCAGGTATACCCGGTAACAATAAATTCACCCTCAGGTGTTGTAAGATAATCCGAATAAGACTGAACCATCATAACAAGACTTGTTACAGCAGATACAACTGTTACAATAATCATCAAATGTGAAAGAATATTAAATTCTTTTCTGTACTTCTCCGTGTCACGATCCAGATCACACACGTATAATGCGAAAAACTGAATTCCTGTCCAGAGAATCCATTTCAGATTATCTGTCATGCCATACTGTCTATTCATAAATGTACTAAGCAGAAAACTCAGACAAAATAATATCATTAATATCAGACATGGCATTTTTTTATATTTCTTCCAGTTTATAATACGGACTAAAATCACAAGTAATCCTAACACTAATGTCAATTTCACAAGAATTGGCTGTATCGGTGATATATAAATTCTAGAAATAAATGTCGCAAATGCCAGACATAGATAACTGATCTTAAATACAAGTTCTAATATTTCTTCGTAATTCTGTTTTAATTTGTCCATTAGATCCCCTTTGCACTTCGTGTCTATCTCATTAGTATCTGTATTGTTAGTTCCTGTTCTGATTTTTCTCGATCAATCCTCGAATTAATTCTTCTATTTTTCGGTATGACTTTGGTCGATCAAACTGCTCTTCCGCAATTTCGCGTGCCTTTTCGCCCATTTTTATTCTTGCTTCTTCGTTTTTATAAAGCTTCTCGATCATATCTGCAAGAATGTTTACATCTTCCGGAATAATATTCACACCAAAGCCATCGTTTTTCACCTTCGCACGGAATTCCGGACTCATACAGGTATTGATCATTGGTTTTCCTGCTGCCAAATAATCTCCGATCTTCGTAACAATGCTCTGCGGAGCCTTTTTAACAAAAGAGTTCACCAGAATGTCTGATTTCTTAAGATATGCTGCCATCAGATCATAAGGTGCATATCCAACGAATTCTACATTTGATATCTTTCTTGAATTTGCAAGTTCTTCCAATTCTTCTTTCATTGGTCCACCGCCAAGAATTTTTATCTTGATCTGTGGCATACCGCGTTTTGCAAGTTCTTCACCTGCCAAAACCATCGTACGGATATCATAACTTGTTCCGATCGTTCCTGCATACGATACCCAGAATTCTTCTTTATCTTTTACAATCTCATCTGTCCGCTGTGCTGCTCCCTCATCGAACACCGTCAGTTCATTTCCCACATAGACTGTTTCTCTCGGAATATCTCTGTTCCGTCTTTTAAACGGGCGGTCACGATATTCGTCCGATGTACCGATCACTCCACTTGCAAGTCTGTAAACTTTCTCTGCATCTCGAAGCAGAGAATAGAAAATAATATCACTTATCACCGGAATGTCTATTATCATCCTCATTGCTTCCGGCCAAAGATCATTCACATCTGCAACAAACGGAATTCCTTTCTTCTTTGCATATTCTGCCGCCGCCAGTGCTACGTCATTCGGTGGAATCTCAGCATATAAAAGATCATAGTCTCCCTCTTTCTCAAGAAGATTCGTCAGGTTCTTTGCTGCAATTCTATGACTATAGATTCTACGTAGATCAATATTTTTCTTATATCCCGGCTCATAAATGAACTTGACCCCAAATTTGTATTTTTCATTTTTAATTTTTTCCAGATCACGCTGTGCTTTTTCCCAATGCTGAAAGGTTGTTGTAATCAGATCAACCTGATAACCAGCATCTGCGAGGAATTCACAGACAGAGCGAAATCTTGTATATCCTTTTTCATCATCCAGACGAATTCCCATTGTAATAACTGCTATTTTATACATTATTTTTCTCCCGCTTGATATTTCTTTCTATGATCTATCTCTCCGACTTCGTCTTTGAATAAATCACAGGCATTCCTGTTCGCACAATATGCACCATTCTTCCAAGTGCTGTACACAAAAATGTGGAATGTGTGTTCAAACATTTTAAAGTAATCTTAAGTGCCTTACTGTCCTTCGCTTCTGCTTTTGGAAGCAGCTGCTGAAACAACGGATCCCGGAATACTTCCCTGCAAAATTGCTTTCGGTCTTTTGAGTTCATTCCTGACTGATGATCGCAATTTCTTTCTAAGGCTGAAAGAATATATCTTCCATACAGTCCTCCAAGAATAGCACAGTGTTGAGGCGTATCTACTCTCCAATACCTCTGCTGATTCAGTAACATTTCAATACGTCTTCTGTGAAGCGGATAATAATCCGGTACAAACTTAGTTGTCAGACTTCCTGTCATTCTTTTCGCATAATGATACGGTGCAATACTCAATAAATTCATTGAATCAATATCATTACAATAATTAATATTAAATACGATATCCTCAATCAATCTGACCGTTTCATAGCAAAATTTATTTTCTTTGATATAGTCCAGATCATACACTTTATTCCACGCATAACCATAAATCGTTTCCTGTTCCAGTCGGATCATATAATTATGGATTTCTTCAATATCCGTAAAATATTTTTCTTCTGGCCGGATCTCATGTGCATAAGCAAAGCTTCCATCTTCATTGTAATATTCTTCAAGATGTCCAAAAACAACAAGTTTTGCTCTGTTCTTTTCTAAAGAATCTGCCACTTGCTGCAATAGGTCGATGTCTACTGTATCATCCGGATCCATAAACCAAATATATCTTCCGACTGCGTGTTGAATCCCTGTGTTTCTTGCTTCACTAAGCCCTTTGTTCTGTTCATGATGTATCACCCGGATTCTTGCATCCTTCTCTTTTAATTCCTCAGCCAGACTTCCTGTTTTATCCGGCGATCCATCTTCTACGATAATTAATTCCCATTCCTGAAATGTCTGGGATTCTATACTCTCTACCGCTTTGGCAAGATATTTTTCTACTCCATATGCCGGCATGACAACTGTAAATAATGGGCGTGTCTTACTCATATCATTTTCCTTAATCATCTTTTCTCTATAACATCACGATTCCCGCAGACAAATTTCTGCCTGCGGGTTTCTCTCGTTGTCTATTACTCTGTTGTTGTTCCGCCTTCCAAAGTTTCTCCGTTCTCTACTTTATCCATAGCTTCTTTGATCGCGTCTACAGACTCCTGATTTGGCTGCATTACATATAAAGGCTTACCGGAATAAGAATAACAATACTGAGTGTCTCCTGTTCCCTCTGCTGCCATTGATGTAATCGTCCATTGCGGATTTTCAGAAAGCTGAGTTTTGATTAATTCCTGAATCTGAGCTTCTGACATATTCGTTTCAACATTTCCACTTACACTGTTTAAAATTCCATTTGCTCCTGTCAAAATTGCCGGAGATACCATCTTCTTGATCATTGCCGTAATTACCGCCTGCTGATCCTTGCCGCGCTGATTATCTCCTCCCGGCACATTCTGACGCTCTCTCGAAAATGCTAATGCCTGTTTTCCGTTAAAATGGTTAGTTCCCTGTACAACATCCATCACAAGTCCTGAATCTTCGCTTGTCGTAAAGGCATACTCGGATTCTACATCTACTCCACCAAGCGCATCTACCATTGTGATCAGAGAAGTAAAGTTTACTCGCGCGTAGAAATCAAGATTCGTATCATATAACTGCTCTAATGTCTTCATAGACTTATCCACGCCATAGATTCCTGCATGTGTCAGTTTATCTTTCTGTCCACCTGAAACCTCAGGAATTTCGACATAATAATCACGCGGTGTGGTCACAAGCAGAATCTGATGTGTTGTTGGATTTACTTCTGCTATGATATTCACATCACTTCGGCTGTTTGTCTCAATCGCTCCATAAACATCAATACCACTGATGTTTACACTGAATGTATCATTTTTCACTTCAACATCAGATGAAGTATCTTCTATCTCAGTCTTAATGTCATGGGAATAAATCACTTTTGTATTATCTTCATACCCCTCGAACGCTTCTTCAAGAACTCCTGTAAATCCCTGGTTGTAAATAATCGCATCTACTTTTCCATCATGAAGAGCCTCGGCCTGTTCTGCCAATGTATCATACTCTTCTGTCTTAATTTCCGTTCCGAGTTCTTCATTAATTGCCTGAACAGTCTGTTTAATCTGATCCCCATTCATCTTATATTGCACACCAAATGTGTAATTTTTTGCATCTTTGATTGTTTCCGCCGAATCATCTGCCATAACAGATACAACTACTTTATCTAGTTTATACTCTCCACCAGAGATTTGGGAAACTGTTCCACTTACCTTAAACAGATAATACGAACCAAAAATCAACACTATGGTAATCAGTACACTGATAACTTTTCCTGTAATCGCATTTTTCTTAGAAAAGAACTGACTTGCCAGGATAATTCCCCAAAACAGCACTAATGCTACAGTTGCTGCAATAACATACTTCGTCGGAAGCATATTCAAATTAAATATGCCAGCCATAAAAATCCCTGTTGCAACAAGCTGAACGATTGCCAGAACTAATCCAATTGTTCTGCTGAGTTTATTCTCTCTCTTTTTCACCTTTCTCCTGCGGCGATGTCTGTCAGATGTATTAGTTCTACTGGAATGTCTTTTTCTTCTTCGCACATTATTTCTTTCATCAGAAGGTCTCCTACGCCGAGATCTTTCGTCCTGCTGACTCATATTCTTTAATTTCCTTCCCTGTAAATCATTCTCTATGTTTCTATCTGTCACTTTCTAAAAGCACTGCCAAACGCAATTTCTACGCTTAACAGCCTATGAATACTAATTTAATATACC
>ERZ869983.96-NODE-96-length-29735-cov-12.381280_pt1 | contig 29735 bp, 28 predicted proteins | sample MGYA00521106_ERZ869983 | MGnify/ENA primary metagenome ERZ869983 (study PRJEB32232, sample SAMN07284972) | human gut metagenome | biome: human-associated habitat; material: feces | host: Homo sapiens | place: Tanzania | collected 2014-04-05 ...
TATATTGGACTTAGGACAGGAGGCAGTGATATGCTTGCGATAGAGAGAAGAAATGAAATACTAGAAAAACTGCAGAACGACAGAAGAGTCGTAGTAAGCGAACTGAGTCAGATTTACGAGGTTTCCGAGGAGACAATTCGAAGAGACCTCGATAAACTGGTTCAGGACGGATTTGCCATCAAGAGTTATGGTGGTGCCGTAATCAATGAAAATGTAAATATCGAACTCCCGTTCAACATCAGAAAGAACCGCAATATTGTTGGTAAACAGCATATTGCGGAATTGGTGAGTGAACAGATCAAAGATGGGGACAGCATCATGCTTGATGCAAGTTCCACAGCAGTGTATGTTGCGAAGACACTTCTTGAACAGGGAAAGAAGAATCTTACCGTGCTCACGAACTCCGTGGAGATTATCATAGAGCTTTTTGGAGCACAGGACTGGAAGGTTCTTTCAACAGGAGGAGAGTCAAGAGAAGGATCCTTTGCGCTGGTAGGTTATCAGACAGACCGGATGCTTCGGTCCTATCATGTAGATAAGGCAATCATCTCTGCAAAAGGAATTGATATGGACGCAGGGCTTACAGATTCAGACGATCTGCATGCGAATAATAAGCGGACAATGCTGACAAGAGCGAAAGAAAAAATTCTCGCCGTAGACAGCAGTAAGTTCGATCAAGTAGCATTTGCTGAGATAGGTTCATTAGATCAGATCACAATTATCGTTACGGATGCGAAGCCGGAAACAAGATGGCTTCAGCATTTTGATAAGATTGGTGTAAAATGTATCTATCCGAAGTAAAGGAAGGGCAGTTATGAAAAGCTTTCAGATTAAAACTAGAGTAAATTTTGGTGATAATGCGCTGGAGCGACTGGCAGAAGTGCCATATAAGAAGATTCTGATCGTTACAGATCCATTTATGGCGAAAAGCAAAAATCTGAACCTGATTCTTGATCCGATCAAAAAAGCAGGGAAGGAATATGATATCTTTCAGGATATCGTTCCGGATCCTCCGATTGAGAAGATCAGTCTCGGTGTTAAGAAGATGCTTGAATATAAGCCGGATGCGATTGTTGCAGTTGGTGGTGGATCAGCAATTGACTCCTCCAAGTCAATCCGTGAATTTGCACTTCGCGTAGATCATTACGCAGAGGTAGGGCTGATCGCGATCCCGACAACAAGTGGTACAGGATCAGAGGTTACTTCATTTGCCGTTGTATCAGACCCGGCAGAGCAGAGAAAGTATCCATTGGTATCCTGGAATCTGACACCAGATGAGGCAATTCTTGATGCAGATCTTGTAAAGAGTGTGCCACCGGCAATCACAGCAGATACAGGAATGGACGTATTTACACACGCACTTGAGGCATGCGTAAGTACAGATAGAAGTGATTTCTCAACAGCACTTGCAGAGAAATCAATTGAGTTGGTTGGAGTATTCCTTCTCAGAGCATATCTGGATGGAAATGATACTCATGCACGTCAGAAGATGCATTCTGCATCCTGTTTGGCAGGACTTGCATTCAACTCAGCATCTCTCGGACTAAACCATGGTATGGCTCATCAGTTAGGTGCAAAGTTCCACATCCCACATGGACGTGCGAACGCAATGCTTCTTCCACATATCATTGAGTTCAACAGTGATATCAATAAGCATAGTAAGAGCCAGAAAGAATATCTTCCGGCTGTTAAACGTTATGCAACAGTAGCTCAGATCCTTGGACTGAGTAGCTATAATGAGATCATGACAGTAAGATCTCTCGTAAACTGGGTACAGTTTATGTTAAAAGAGATGGATATTCCGCTGTCAATCTCCCAGATGGGTACAATCTCAGAGGAAGAGTACTTCAATGCAATCGACAGTATGGCTGATGCCGCACTCGAGGATGGATGTACAGCAACAAACCCGAGAGTACCTTCAAAGGAAGATGTTGTAGAAATCTATAAGAAATTGTGGAAATAATAAGTATAAAAAAGAAGCTGCGATGTACAGCTTCTTTTTTGATTTTTTAAAGTTCTCGGGTAATGATACCGATTTATTAATTGAGTGTTATCTGAAAGAATTGTTGTATATACTATATCAAACATCTGGAAAATGGACAGGAAGCGCGAAATGAAATCACCTATTTATATAGAAGCAGCAATGGGAGTTCTTCTGGTAGTGATTCTGGCAATGGCAGGAAGAAACGGAATGATTCCTCAGAACCAGAAAAATGATGTTATGAAACAGTCAGAAATGGAACAGAAATCAGATTCTGACATGCAAAATGAAAAGGAAGCAGTTGCAGAAGAGGCAACAGAATCAATAGAAGAAGTTGCACAGACTGACAGCGCAGCAATAACAGCACAGATGTGTTCTCCGGCCGGGCAGTATCCAGTCATGGGGGAGAGTGTTGTTACGGTGGATGAGCTTGCAGATTATTTCAAACAATCGGGATACGAATATCCGTCGGAAGAACTGGCAAAAGGCGGAGCAGATTCCATAGAAACATTCTGCCAGATTTACTGTGAAGAAGCAGAGGCAGAAGATATCCGGGCAGAGGTTGCATTTACTCAGGCAATGAAGGAGACTGGCTTTCTTCAGTTTGGTGGTGATGTAAGTATTGAACAGTTCAATTTTGCCGGAATAGGAACAACCGGGGGAGGAGTGCCGGGAAATTCTTATCCGGATGTCAGAACAGGAGTGCGGGCACAGATCCAGCATCTGAAGGCCTATGCGACAGATGAACCGCTGAATCAGACTTGTGTGGATAATCGTTATGAATATGTGAAAAAAGCTTCTGCACCTTATGTACAATGGCTGGGACAGAAAGAGAATCCGGAAGGAGCCGGTTGGGCGACAGGAGAGAACTACGGGTATGATATTGCAGGGATGTTGCAGCATTTACTTCTAAAAGAGCAAGGCTAAGAAGATATGGCTGGACTTTCGGCATTGTTTATGAGTATAATGAAAGAAAAGTTCGATTTGTGTTACAGGTCACACGAGTGTGAGCAAAAACCGATTTAGTTCGTCGCTAGAAGAATAGCGGAAAGGAAAGCATATGAAGAAACGTTTTAATGTAACAGGGGTGTGCATTCCTCAATATCATTATATGGTTGATCTGTCTAGAAAAGTGGATGAGATTAAAAAACTGGTAGACCAGGGGGAATATTTTACGATTAATCGTGCCAGACAATATGGAAAGACGACAACATTGGCAGCTCTGAAACGTCGTCTGGATATGGAATATTCTGTATTTTTAATCAGTTTTGAAGGAATAGAAGAGGAGGCGTTTGCAAGTGCAGATGCATTTTGCAGAAGGGTATTCTCGCTCTTATATGATGTATTGTGTTATGGTGAAATAAGCGGAATCCCGGAAGAAATAAAAGAAGAACTGGAAAAATTAAGCCAAGAGGAAGACCGCAGACTGGATTTTCGAATCATGACGGAAATGCTGACTAAAATATGCCAGTTAGCAGAAAAACCAGTTGTATTAATGATAGATGAAGTGGATCAGGCAAGTGCACACGCTTCATTTATAACATTCCTGGGCTGTCTTCGTGATATGTATTTGAAAAGAATGAGCAGACCGGCGATACGTTCTGTTATCCTGGCAGGAGTTTATGATATTAAAAATCTGAAATTGAAGATTCGTTCAGATGAAAAAAGAACATCCAACAGTCCGTGGAACATTGCTGCTAAATTTGATGTGGATATGAGTTTTTCAGCAGATGAGATTGCAGGAATGCTGGAAGAATACGAAGAAGAACATGATTCGGGAATGAATATAAAAGAGATTGCTGAGTTATTGTTTGAGTATACATCAGGATATCCATATCTGGTATCAGAACTATGTAAAATAATGGATGAAGAACTTGAAAAAGAATCCATATTTCAGGCACAGGAAAAAGTCTGGTCAAAGCGAGGCATTACAGAGGCTGTAAAAATTTTGCTGAACGAAAGCAATCCATTGTTTGAATCTTTAATTGGGAAAATGAATGATTATCCGGAACTGAATCGGATTGTATACAGAATTCTATTCGAAGGACAGACCATTAGTTACAATCCGGACGATTTTGCAATCGGAATTGCCCGTATGTTTGGATTTATTAAGGTAGAACATGGAAATGTAAAAATCGCTAACCGTATCTTTGAGACTAGACTATATAACATGTTCTTGCTTTCATCAGCGGATATGGAAGAAGAACTCTATAAACAAGGAAGTAGAATGAAAAATCAGTTCATTAAAAATGGACAGATTGATATGGAGTTACTCTTAGAAAAATTTGTTCAATATTTTGATGATATTTATGGGGATCAGAATCAGAAGTTTTATGAAGAAGATGGACGAAGATATTTTATGCTCTTTGTAAAGCCAATTATTAATGGAACTGGAAACTATTATATTGAAGCGAAGACAAGAAATAATGAGCAGACAGACATGATTATCGATTATTTTGGACATCAGTACATTATTGAAATGAAAATCTGGCATGGTGATGCGTATAATATGCGTGGAGAAAAACAATTGTCAGATTATCTGGATCATTATCATTTGAAAAAAGGGTATATGCTTAGTTTCAATTTTAATAAGAATAAGGAAATTGGTGTTAAAAAGATTCAATTAGGAGACAAAGAATTAATAGAAGCAGTAGTGTAGATTAAGATTTCTTAAAGAAAGGGAAATCCCTTGACAAATCAGCCTTTGACAGCTATAGTAGTAACAGTTAAAAAATATTTAACAACTATGTAAAGATACAGGTGTTGAAGAAGAGGAGTACGTCATTACTTCCCACAGAGAGAACCGTCCGGATCGCTAAGAGGATCTGGCTGTGAGACGGTTTGGAAAAAGAATGATGGAAGGTAGCTTCGGAGCCGGAATTCTGAAAGGTCGAAGAGGTTGGATAGGAGTTCCCGGAGTCGTTCACGTTACAGAACGAAGAGATATATATGTGAAATTTTATTACATATATAAATAAGGTGGTACCGCGAGATTTTCGCCCTTTACGTGAAGTAGAGGGCGTTTTCTAGTTATAGAAGAAAGAGATATCCACTTTTAAAACAATGAAATTGTGGAAAACAACTACAAAATTAACATAATATGTGGAAAAAGGAGAACAATCATGAGCAAAGAACTCGCAAAGACTTACGATCCGAAACAGATCGAAGAGAAACTCTATGAGAGATGGTGTGAGAACAAGTATTTTCATGCTGAAGTAGACAGAAGTAAGAAACCATTCACAACAGTAATGCCGCCTCCGAATATTACAGGAAAGCTGCATATGGGACATGCACTTGACAACACACTGCAGGATATCCTGATCCGTTACAAGAGAATGGAAGGATACAATGCGCTTTGGATCCCGGGAACAGACCATGCAGCAATCTCTACAGAGGTTAAGGTTACAAACCAGCTCAAAGAAGAGGGAATCGACAAGAAAGAACTCGGACGTGAGGGATTCCTTGAGAGAACATGGCAGTGGAAAGAAGAGTACGCAGGAACAATCGAGAACCAGCTGAAGAAGCTTGGTATTTCCTGTGACTGGGACAGAGAGCGTTTTACAATGGACGAGGGATGTTCCAAGGCTGTAGAAGAAGTATTTATTAATTTATATAACAAGGGATACATTTACAAAGGATCCAGAATTATCAACTGGTGTCCGAAGTGTAAGACATCTCTGTCAGACGCAGAGGTAGAGCATGAGGATCAGGACGGAAACTTCTGGCACATTAAGTACCCGATCGCCGGAACAGACCGTTTCCTTGAGATCGCAACAACACGTCCGGAGACACTGCTTGGAGATACAGCAATCGCCGTTCACCCGGATGATGAGAGATACAAAGACATCGTAGGAAAGATGGCAATCCTTCCGCTTGTAAACCGTGAGATCCCGATCGTTGCGGACTATTATGTAGACAAAGAATTCGGAACAGGTGCTGTTAAGATCACACCGGCACATGACCCGAACGACTTCGAGGTAGGAAAGCGTCATAACCTTCCGGAGATCAACATCATGAACGATGATGCTACAATTAACGAAAAGGGTGGAAAATACGCAGGAATGGATCGTTACGAGGCCAGAAAGGCAATCGTAGCAGATCTGGATGAGCAGGGATACCTTGTAAAGGTTGTTCCGCACATGCATGCAGTAGGAACACATGACCGTTGTGGTACAACAGTTGAGCCACTGATCAAACAGCAGTGGTTCGTAAAGATGGATGAGCTTGCAAAACCGGCGATCAACGCATTGAAGACTGGTGAGCTTCGTTTCGTACCGGAGCGCTTTGACAAAATCTACCTTCACTGGCTTGAGAACATCAAAGACTGGTGTATTTCCCGTCAGATCTGGTGGGGACACAGAATTCCGGCTTATTACTGTGACGAGTGCGGTGAATTCGTAGTTGCCAAAGAAGCACCGGAGAAATGCCCACACTGCGGTTGTACACATTTCACACAGGATGAGGATACACTGGATACATGGTTCTCTTCCGCACTGTGGCCGTTCTCCACACTTGGATGGCCAGAGAAGACAGAAGACCTTGACTACTTCTATCCGACAGATGTTCTTGTAACAGGATATGATATCATCTTCTTCTGGGTAATCCGTATGGTATTCTCAGGATATGAGCATACAGGAAAAGCTCCGTTTAACACAGTACTGATCCACGGTCTTGTAAGAGACTCCCAGGGACGTAAGATGAGTAAGTCTCTTGGAAATGGTATCGATCCGCTTGAGATCATCGACAAGTACGGTGCAGATGCCCTGAGACTGACACTGATCACAGGAAATGCACCTGGTAACGATATGCGTTTCTACAACGAGCGTGTTGAGGCAAGCCGTAACTTTGCAAACAAAGTATGGAATGCATCAAGATTTATTCTGATGAACATGGAGAAAAATGTTGTAGAAGAACCAGAAGACTTCCTGCTGAAACCGGCAGACAGATGGATCCTTTCCAAGGTTAACAGCCTGACAAAAGAAATGACAGAGAACATGGATAAGTTCGAACTCGGTATCGCAGTTCAGAAGGTTCATGACTTTATCTGGGATGAGTTCTGTGACTGGTATGTAGAGATCGCAAAATATCGTATCTACCATGCAGAGGAAGATTCACAGTCCGCAAACTGTGCTCTGTGGGTACTTAAGACAGTACTTGGACAGGCACTGAAGCTTCTTCATCCATTTATGCCATTTATCACAGAAGAGATCTACGGAGCACTTGTACCGGAAGAAGAGTCACTGATGATGTCCAGCTGGCCGGTATACAGAGAAGATTGGGAATTCCCATATGCTACAGAAGTTATTGAGCATGTAAAAGCAATCACACGCGGAATCAGAAATATGCGTGCTGAGATGAATGTTCCAAATAACAAACGTACAAAGGTTTATATCATCAGCAAGGATTCAAAAATGCTTACAGCACTTGAAGTATTCAAGGAATCTGTAAAATCGCTGATGCTGGCGAATGATATTATTCTTCACTATGAGAAGAAGGATGTTGCAGATGATGCAGTATCTATCGTTGTTCCGGGAGCAACAGTTTACCTGCCGCTGGAAGACCTTGTAGACTTCGAGCAGGAGAGAGAAAGACTGAAGAAAGAGGAAGAGAGACTCAACAGCGAGATCAAGAGAGCACAGGGAATGCTTGCAAATGAGAGATTCACAAGCAAAGCACCGGCAGATAAGGTTCAGGCTGAGCGTGATAAACTTGAGAAATATACAAAGATGCTTGAGCAGGTAAAAGAGAGAATCGATAGTCTCAGATAACTGTGGGGGGAAAAGAATTACTGATCACAGAACAGTGTGAACAGTAGATTTGACACAGTATCAGGTATTAGACGGCAAAAAGTCGCACGGCAGAAGGGAGCTAAGATCCCATGCCGTGCATTTTGCCTATAAGAAAGAGGTTATAGATGAAGCGGATTCATATTAAAAAACCAGATATCAAAGGATTTTTTACAAAAGTCAAAAATCTGAAACCGGAAGATATCAAGAGACACTATCAGGAGAAAAAAGCAAGACGCCAGAGAATTCTGGAACAGAGAAGAAACAGTAAATTTGCGAAGAAGATGCAGCCGGTTTATAAGTGGATGAACAGATTTTCACTCGTCCTTCATTATCTGCTGGCCTGCGTTTTGAATTTTTTGATTGAGGTGATCTCAAGGCATTCTTTTTTTGAAGCATGGAGCTATATGACAGGAACACCGCTTGTGTTTCTGTTTAATGCATTTTTAATTTTTGCAACATTTATGATAGTTTATCTGTTCCGAAGACGAGTGTTCGTCAGAATCCTTCTCAGTGTATTCTGGCTGTTTCTGGGAGCATGTAACGGATATCTGCTCCTGAAGCGAGTGACACCGTTCAATGCACAGGACTTGAAAGTTCTGTCAGATGCTTTGGAACTGACAAGCAATTATTTCAATGGCTTTGAGATTGTGATGCTTACCATAGGAATCGTTGCTGTTGTTTTGTGGGTCATTTCCATGTGGCGCCGCGGTGGGCAGTATACTGGAAAGATGCACCGCATTATTGCAGTGATTGCTGTTGTGGCATCCGGATTTGCCTATGTAGGGCTTACGGATGTTGCAATCGACAAGCGAGTGATCTCAAATTATTTTGGAAATATCGCATTTGCTTACGAAGACTATGGATTCCCATATTGCTTCGCAGCAAGCTTATTTAATACAGGAATCAATCAGCCGGCCGGTTACAGCGAAGAGACGATGGCAGAGATCAACAAGGATGGATGCCTTAATGTGAGTGAGACAAGCCGTTCGAAAGATGAATTGCCGAATATCATGTTTGTCCAGCTGGAATCTTATTTTGATCCGACAGAGGTAGAATGGCTGAGATTTTCAGAGGATCCGATCCCGAATCTCAGAAAGCTTTATGCGGACTATTCTTCCGGATATTTCAAAGTTCCATCTGTTGGAGCAGGTACAGCGAATACAGAGTTCGAGGTACTTACCGGGATGAATATGCGTTTCTTTGGACCAGGAGAGTATCCGTACAAGACTTATGTGAAGACGACACCGCTTGAGAGTGCGGCAAGTGCACTGACTTCTCTTGGTTATGGCGCAGAGGCACTTCACAACAACGGTGGTAATTTCTACAGCCGTGCAAAAGTATACAACAACATGGGATTCGACCATTATACAAGTAAGGAATTCATGAATATCTTAAAGACGACTCCGAAGGGATGGGCAACAGACGATATTCTTGTTCCGAACATTATGGAGTCTCTGGACACAACAGACGGAACAGACTTTGTATGTACGATCAGTGTGCAGGGACATGGAGATTATCCGACAGAGCCGACCCTGGAAAATCCGGAGATCAAAGTAACCGGAGTGGAAGATGAAGGCAAGAGAAATGCATGGGAATACTATGTAAATGAAGTCCATGAGATGGACAAATTCGTCGGACAGCTGATCGATGCAATCGAGCAGAGAGGGGAACCGACAGTACTCGTATTCTACGGAGACCATCTTCCGACACTTGGTCTGGAAGCGAAAGACCTGAAAGGAAAATATCTGTACAATACGAATTATGTTATCTGGGACAACATCGGACTGGAAAAGAAAGATGGAAATATCGCTGCTTACCAGATTATGGCAGACGTCTTTGACCGTCTGGATATTCATACAGGAACTATTTTCAATTACCATCAGCAGAGAAGACAGACAAAGAATTATCTTGCTGATCTGGAATTACTCCAGTATGATATCATGTACGGAAAACAGTATGTATACAAGGACAGTGGAGCTCCGATCACAGAAGGACATATGGTCATGGGAGTAAAGGATGCGACGATCACCAGTGTTGTGGAGCAGCTGAAGGGAACTTATAGCGTTTACGGAGAAAACTTCACAAAGCAGAGTAAAGTTTATATCAACGGTGAGAAGCAGACAACAAAGTTCCTGAATAATACAAGACTGGATCTGAAAGAGTCAGAGATCAAAGATGGTGATCAGATCATGGTCGCACAGTGCGGTTCAAGTAACACGATCTTCCGTACTTCAAAGACTTATGAATATACAGGAGGCCAGCTTGTGGAAGTGACAGACCAGGATACGGATGTTGAGAATGGAAGACAGGCCTTTGTAGAACAAAAGGAAGAAAAGAAAAAATGACCTATAAGGAAATCGTAACCTATATAGAAGAAATTCCAAGATTTACAAGAAAGCACTCTCTGGATCATACCAGAGAGATGCTTCTGTTTCTGGGAAATCCGCAGAATGGAAAGAAGATCATTCATGTAGCGGGAACGAATGGAAAAGGTTCTGTATGCGCTTATCTGGATGCGATGCTCCGGGCGGAAGGAAAAAGCACCGGATTGTTTACTTCACCGCATCTGGTGAAAATGAATGAACGGATTGTTCTGAACGGAAAGCAGATCAGTGATGAGGATTTCTGCGAAGTATTTGAAGAGACTATGCAGGCTGTCCGCAGGATGCAGGATGCAGGACTGGAGCATCCGACATTTTTCGAATTTTTATTTGCAATGGCAATGAAAGCTTATGACAGAGCAGGAATGGAATACATTGTCCTTGAGACAGGACTTGGAGGCCGGCTGGATGCCACAAGTTCTGTAGAACCGGTTGCCTGCGTGATCACATCGATCGGTCTGGATCATATGGAATATCTTGGTGACACAGTGGAACAGATTGCAGGAGAGAAGGCGGGAATCATCCGTCCGGAAGTTCCGGTGTTTTTTGCACAGACAGCACCGGAAAGTGATTCTGTAATTGAAAAAACAGCAGAAAAAGAAGGCTGTTTCTGTAAAAAAATAGGGAAAGATGCGTACGAAATTCTTGGAATTGAAGATAAACATATTGCATTTTCCTGCGCAAGTGCGTATTATGGAACTACCACGTGGAAATTAAATAATATTGGAACCTATCAGCCGGGAAATGCAATGCTTGCGATGGAAGTGATGCGTTATCTTTTCAAAGAAAACGGTCATCCACAAGAGTGGAGAACAGCACTTGCCAGGGTGAAATGGGCAGGAAGAATGGAAGAGATCCTTCCAAAAGTATACGTTGATGGAGCACATAATGTGAGTGCCATTCAGGCATTTGCGAGAAGTGTTCCGGAGAATCCAGATGGAAATATTATTTTATTTTCGGCGGTAAAAGATAAAGAATATGAAGAAATGATTTCGTATCTATGCAAACATGCAGATGCGGAAGAATATGTAGTAACATTGATCGATGGAGATCGTGCGACAGATGCACACATTCTGGGTGAACTGTTCCGGAAATATACAGAACAGCCGGTGACTGTGATTGAATCTGTCAAAGAGGCAATGCAGTATGTATTGCAGATTCAGGGGAGAAGAACGGTGTATTGTCTCGGTTCGCTTTACCTGACAGGAATGATCAAAGAGATCATACAGGAATCTTTAAGCGGATGTGGGGAGGTTTGATTGCAGATGCTTAATTATGAAGAAGAACTCAGAAAATTCAAGCCAAGTCTCGAGGTTGACCAGATTGAGGAAGCTGTTTACAAGGAAGATCTGACAGATATGCAGGATATCGTAAAAGAGGTTATGGCAAAGAAAGAAAAAACGGTGAGAAGATAGAAAGATAGTGGTGGGTATAAATGGATTACACAAAGAAGATCATGTATCAGTCAAATACCTGGTACAATGATGGACTGCGCAAAGCCCAGGTGAGAGATATGTCCGGGGCAATCGTTTCCTTGCAGCAGAGCCTGCAGTATAACAGGGAGAATATTGCAGCGCGGAATCTTTTAGGTCTTGTGTATTATGGCATAGGGGAAGTTTCAGAAGCTCTTGTGGAGTGGATTATAAGTAAGAATCTGTGCCCAAGAGACAATATTGCAGATTATTATATTAAAAACGTACAGAATTCAGCGAATGAATTAGAATCACTGAATCAGGCAATTAAGAAGTTTAACCAGTGTCTGGTTTACTGTCAGCAGAATGGGGAAGATCTTGCTATCATCCAGTTGAAACAGGTGATCGCGTCTCATCCGACATTTCTGAAGGCGTATCAGCTTCTGGCTCTGATTTATATACAGACGAATCAGAATACAAAGGCAAGACAGATTCTTATAGAAGCAAAGAAATTGGATACAACGAATGAACTGACACTGACCTATCTGCAAGAAGTTACAAAACAGCGTGGCAGATACGGGAAGAATGCAGAGAGAAGTTTCCGGAAACCAAAAAGTGCGGCAGTAGAATATAGTCTCGGGAATGAGACGATCATTCAGCCAAAACGTTCTAAGATCCGGGATATGGCACAGCAGCTTGCATTTGCCAATATATTGATCGGAATGGTTCTTGGTGCTGCTTTGATCTGGTTTCTTATAGCTCCGGCTGTGAACCAGAACCGCTCGGAGAAGTTGAATAATCAGATGCGTGCATACAGTGAACAGATCAACACACTGGAAGCACAGGTGAGTGCCCAGACAAGAACACTGGATCAGTATCGAACAGCCGGAGACGAGGCACAGAAAGCAGTTGACCAGGCAAAGGCAACATCTGACAGCTATGAGAAACTGCTTCAGGTTTCAAGTCAGAGTCGTTCCGGAGAATATAGTTATACGGATATGGCAGACGCGCTGCTTGAGATCACAAGAGATTCTCTTGGAGACAGTGGAAAAGAGATGTATGACACACTTTCCGATTCTATTTTCCCAACAGCATGCAGGAGAAGATATGCAGCCGGTGTGGATTCGCTGGAATCAGAGGACTATGATCAGGCGATTGAGTACCTGACAAAGGTTGTGAAGATGGACGAAAGTTATAATAATGGACAGGCTATTTACCGTCTGGCACAGGCTTATCAGGGAAAAGGCGATACAGAGAATGCAAAGACCTGGTATCAGAAGATGGTAGATACTTATAACAATTCCAGATATATTGATGATGCGAAAAAACAGCTTGCAATTCTGAATGGAGACGCCAGCGCAGATACAAGTACAGACGCAAGTTCAGATACAAGTGAAGATAGTAGTTCAGCATCAGAGGGCTCAGAAAATTCCGATAACTCCAATAGCTATGATAATTCTCAGGATGATGGGGATAATGGAGATTACGATAATTCTGACAATACAGAGGATAATGAATAAGATTACGAAGGAAAAGGATATGCGAAGAAGCATATCCTTTTTTAGTGTACAGATTCAGTTAATTGAACGGAAAATCAGAAAAGCAGGAGGCAGGAATATTTATGAGATATCAGGTACAGGAAAATTGTCTGACAATTTATCTCCCAAGAGAGGTAGACCATCATAATGCAGATGAAATCAGGAAAGAAGCGGATGCTGTGATCAGCAGAAATCATATCAGATATGTGATCTTTGATTTTGACAGGACAGATTTTATGGATAGTTCGGGAATTGGAATCATTATGGGACGGTATAAGACCGTCAGTCTGATCGGAGGAGAAGTCTGGGCGGTACATACGAACGAAAGAATCCGGAAGATTCTTACATTTTCAGGAGCAGCAAAGATTATGCAGATCTATGAGGGGGAAGAGTGATGGAGGCGAGTAATACACAGAGAAATGAGATGGAGATCCGCTTTGACAGCAGATCAGAAAACGAGGGATTTGCCAGAGTATCGGTAGCATCCTTTTTGACACAACTCAACCCAACGGTGGAAGAAGTTGCAGATGTGAAGACCGCAGTGTCAGAAGCCGTAACAAATGCGATCATCCACGGATATGAACAGAGAGTAGAAAAAGTAAAGATACACTGTAGTATAGAAAACCAGCTTTTTACAGTTGAAATATCGGACAATGGGAAAGGCATTGAAAATGTGGAAAAAGCAATGGAACCGATGTTTACAACAAAACCGGAGGATGATCGGTCAGGAATGGGATTTTCTTTTATGGAAGCATTTATGGATACCGTGGAAGTAGAGTCAAAGGCGGGGGAGGGAACCTGTGTAAAAATGACTAAGACAATAGGTAAAGGAAGCAGAGTATGGACAACACAATCGCTTTAATCAGAAAGTCACACGACGGAGATAAAAAAGCGAGAGAAGAACTTGTCGAGAGAAATATAGGACTTGTCTGGTGTGTGGTAAAGCGATTTTACGGAAGAGGTGCAGAACCGGAAGACCTGTTTCAGATTGGAAGCATCGGACTGCTTAAGGCAATTGATAAATTCGACCTTTCCTATGAAGTACAGTTTTCAACCTATGCCGTTCCGATGATATCAGGAGAAATCCGGCGCTTTTTGAGAGATGACGGAATGATAAAAGTCAGCCGTTCATTGAGAGAGCTGTCCTACAAGAGTCTGCAGGCGAGAGAAAAGATGACCAGAATACTCGGGAGAGAACCGACATTGAAAGAATTATCAGAAGAGCTTCAGGTAGATTGTGAGGAGATTGTGCAGGCAATGGAGTCGGCAGTGGAGGTGGAATCCATATATAAGCCGATCCATCAGAAAGAGGGAAGTGAGATCCTTCTGATGGATAAGCTGGAAGAAAAAGACAGGCAGGAAGAAAAGGTGCTTGACAGGATCGTATTAAAAGAAGTGCTGGAAACACTTGAAGCGAAGGAGAAGACAATTATTTATCTGAGATATTTCGCAGGAAAGACACAGGCTGAGATAGGAAAGAAAATGGGAATGTCCCAGGTGCAGGTGTCGAGGACAGAAAAAAAGGTACTGGAGCGGATGCGGAAAGAAATGAAGCGGTAGAGTTTACCATCTTTTCCAAAAAAACAATCCTGCTCCGATTCCTTTCCCTAATGCAACCATTAACACAAACACTGCGAGATACCGGACAATCCTTGCCCGTCTCATAAAAATGGGAAATACATTCAAAATCTCTGCAAGTGCCATTGCCCAGCAACCAACAAAGATTCCTCCGAAAAGTCCATAAATTGCAAGAAATATCATCCTTCCCGGAAGATGAACTTCAAAAATCTGAAACAGATTTCCAAGGATCGCACCGGCTGCAACCATATCTTCATAAATTAAAATGTGGTTGCCAGTATGGGTACGATCTGCAAAATCTGAGATCACACCAAGTTCTACGATGAAAGAAAAGACACCGCCGGCTACTACCATTCCGGCACTTAAACCAAGTAATGTAAGGAAAATTGTCTGCAACAAGTTCATTTCCCAACCTCCAGTTCTTTCTTTTGCCGTGCTGCATTTTCCACCAGAGTTGTCTGGATATCATTTTCATAAAGACGCATCTGCACTTCCATCGGTGTCGGATCGACCGTAAAGCGTTTTTTACCAAAGTGATTAAAGAAGATTAGAATTCCGATTGCAAGTCCTATGGAATACGTGACTTCCAGAACAGAAAAACCGTCTGTCTTCTTTCCCATGATCAGTTCATAAATCTGACCAAACAGCTTCGTTACACCAACATCATTATTAAATGCCATGATCGAGAAGGCAGATCCAAAGAAAATCACTGCCGATACCAGACCTACCTTTAAAATGTGCCAGGGAAGCGGTGGTGTTTTCTGATTTTCATAAGTAACGATAATATCTGTTTCGCCCAGGTTCTGAATCTCCAGCCGGGGATACTGTTCATGAATACAGGCAATAATTTTCAACACGGAAATTACATAGCGCTGTTCTTTTGCCTCCCGGATCTTCAGAATCCGCAAAGTTTTTACTTTCGTCAGGATGGTCTTGTCTGAACACTCCATATTCAGGATATCTCCTAACATGACATTTTGCTTTGATATCTCAACATTCCTGTCTGCTTTGAGATAAAGAGTTGTTGATTCAGATGCCATGGACGATCACCTCCAGTTCCTTATCCGGAGCAGAATATTTGTTACTGTTCACACGATGTGCGACCAGCAACGCATCTCGCCATTTTAAATCGCCTTTGGCGATGGGGCGAGATGCATTCAAGTCAAAACGCGCATCCTCCGTGTCAATCAGCGGAGTGATTGACACGGGAGTGAACAGTAACGAATATTTCACAAGATATCCCTCATCACTTTGCATTTTCTTCTGTCCATTCCAATAAAACAGACCAATAACAACTGCGCATAGTAAAAGGATTATTAAAGCAAACCATCTCTTTTTCGCTTTGTCTTTCATTTCATCAGACCTCCTGAAGTATTTTTCTTATTATTTGCAACTTCAACAAAAATATACTTTTCATTTTTCACTATCTTGACAATCAGTAAATCCTGCACTAAAATGAATATATAAGCAAAACCGAAACGTTTCGGTTTTAAAAATAAGGAGGACGAATACGATGCCATTAGTTACATCAGAAAAGATGCTTTTAGACGCAAAGAAGGGTGGATACGCTGTAGGCGCATTCAATGTAGAGAATATGGAGATGGTCAAAGCGGTTATCGCAGCAGCAGAGGAGCTGAACGCACCGGTTATGCTTCAGACAACACCTTCTACTGTGAAGTACGGAACATTGGAGACATTTGCAGGGATTGTGAAAGCAGAAGCTGCGAAAACAAAGATCCCGGTATGCCTGCATCTGGATCACGGAAACAGTTTTGAACTTGCAGTCCAGGCAATGAAAGCAGGTTACACATCTGTTATGATCGACGGTTCTCACGAAGATTTTGAGAATAATATCGCAGTGACGAAGAAGGTTGTAGATGTAGCGGATGCATTTGGCATTCCGGTAGAAGCTGAACTTGGTAAAGTTGGCGGAAAGGAAGACGACCTTGAGGCTGATGCTGATACAAACACAGATCCGCAGGAAGCGAAAGAATTCGTAGAGCGCACAGGAGTTTCCTCTCTTGCAGTAGCAATCGGAACAGCGCACGGCTTTTATGTAGGAACACCGGTTCTTGACAAGCCAAGAGTAAGCGCGATCAAAGAAGTTGTAGATGTGCCGCTCGTACTTCACGGAGCTTCCGGACTGAGTGAAGAAGATGTAAGAGAATGTGTAGAGCGTGGCATGTGCAAAGTTAATTTTGCAACTGAACTTCGTGTGGCATACACAGATGCTGTGAAGAAGCTGCTCAAAGAGAAACCGGAGACATTCGATCCGAAGAAACTCGGAGTTGTTGCAATGGAAGCTGTCAAAGAGCAGGTGATCGCACGTATGAAGATGTGCGGATGCGACGGAAAAGCAGAATAAAAGCAAGTAATAGCTTACAAGATACAGAATAAGGAAGTAAGCCTATGGGTGCGACGATGAAAGATATTGCCCGTGAGACAGGTCTGGGGCTTGCAACGATTTCTTCTTATCTAAATGGAGGAAATGTGCGTGAGAAGAACCGGATCAAGATCGAAGAGGCAATTGAGAAACTTCATTTCGAGGTAAATGAAGTGGCAAGAGGATTGAAGACCAACCGAACGAAGACCATCGGAATCATCCTGCCGGAACTGAACAACATTTTTTTCTCAGAAATCATTACCGCAGCGGAAGATCTGTTAAGAAGTCATGGGTATGCGACAATGATCTGTGACTGCAGATCAGATGTGAAGCGGGAAGAAGAGGCGGCAGAATTCCTTTTGCACAGAAGAGTGGATGGCCTGATCATGATGCCGACCGGAGCAGAGAAGAAAGTGCTTAATAAATTCAGAAAATCCAGAAGACCGGTCGTACTGATCGACCGAAGGATGGAGAACGGAGATTGCGACTGCGTCCTTGTAGATAATGAAGGAGCTGCGCAGAACGCAGTGAAGCGGCTGATGAAAAAAGGTCATAAGAAGATTGGTATGATCACAGGACCGGATAATGTATATACAGCCAGAGAACGTCAGCGCGGATATGAGCTTGCGATACAAGAATCATCAAAAGCTCGATCAGTACAACAATCAGATTTAAAAGGCAAAACAGATAGAAAAGATACAAAACTTCTGGCAAATGGTAACTATACGATTGCCGGTGGAGCGAAAGCGATGCGCAAGCTTTACGAAGACAATCCGGATATGACAGCAGTCTTTATCTCCAACTATGAGATGACAGTCGGAGCAATGATGGAGATTAATGACCTTGGAATCAAAGTTCCGGAACAACTGTCTGTGATTGGCTTCGATAATGTGGATTTCGCAAGAGCTGTAGTCCCAAGATTGACAATCGTGACACAGCCAACGGAAGAGATCGGACAGGCGGCAGCGAATCTGTTATTGAGCCGTCTCGAAGATAAGGATGAAACATTAGATAAAACATCAGACAAAAAATCAGACACAACAGAAACAACAGAGACGATCTGGCTGAAAACCGGATTCGTAGAAGGAAAATCAGTGGCGGACATTTCATAAAGAGGAGGAGACCATGGGAGAATATTTACTGGGAATAGATATCGGAACCAGTGCCTGCAAGATTGCCGTCTTCGCAAAAGACGGAACAGTCAGGGCAACCGGAACCGGTGATTATCAGGTCTATTACCCACATCCGGGCTGGGCAGAACAGAATCCGGAAGAATGGTGGGAAGCAATCTGCGATGCAATCCCAAGGGTGTTGGCAAAGGGAAAGATTGCCCCGGAAGAGATCAAAGGAATCGGAATTGATGGACAGAGCTGGTCTGCGATCGCAGTAGACAAAGAAGGTAATGTACTTACGAATACCCCAATCTGGATGGACACGAGGGCCACAGATATCTGTGAAGAATTCAATGAAAAGATCGGGAAAGACAAGATCTTCGAGCTTTGCGGAAATTCTTTGCAGCCGTCTTATACAACAGCAAAGATTATCTGGTATCAGAGAAACCTTCCGGAAGTTTATGCAAAGACTTATAAGATCCTTCAGTCCAACAGTTACATAGCATATAAACTGACCGGTGTGATGACACAGGACCTCTCACAGGGATATGGTCTTCACTGCTTTGATATGAGAACAGGAACATGGAATGAAGAGATGTGTCAGGCATTCGGATTTTCTTCCGATTTATTGCCGGAGATCCATGCCTGTCATGAAGTGATCGGTGAGGTGAATGAAAAAGCTGCGAAAGAAAGCGGACTGGCGGAGGGAACACCGGTTGTTGCCGGAGGACTCGATGCAGCATGCGGGACTCTCGGCGCAGGTGTGATCCACAGCGGAGAGACACAGGAACAAGGCGGGCAGGCAGGTGGAATGAGTATCTGTACTGACCAGTATCGTGCTGATGAGCGGCTGATCCTTGGGTTCCATGTCGTGCCGGATTGCTGGCTCTTACAGGGAGGAACAACCGGAGGCGGCGGAGTGATGCGCTGGCTGGAGCGGGAGTTCGGAGCTTACGAAAGAGAAGAAGGAAAACGTCAGGGAAAAAGCTCACTGGATCTATTTAATGAAGAGGCGGCAGCAGTAAAACCTGGAAGTGACGGAGTGATTTTCCTTCCATACATGTCCGGTGAGAGAACCCCGATCTGGGATCCTAACGCAAAAGGTGTCTACTACGGATTAGATTTCAGTAAGACAAAAGGACATTTCATCCGTGCGGCAATGGAAGGAACAGCATATGCATTGAAGCATAACCTCGATGTTGCAGAAGAGGCCGGAGCGAAAGTAGAAGTCCTGCGTGCAATGGGCGGATCAGCAAACTCTCTGTTATGGACACAGATCAAGTCTGACATCACAGGAAAGCCGATCGTTGTTCCATCCTCTGACACAGCAACAACACTCGGTGCAGTGATCCTTGCCGGAGTCGGAATCGGAATGTACAAAGACTTTGACGAGGCAGTGAAGCTTACCGTAGAAGATAAGCGTTCCCACGAACCGAATGATGAAAATAGAAAAGTTTACGATAGAAATTACGAAACATATATAGAGCTTTATAAACAATTAAAGGACGTTATGGCGAAAAACCATGAGTGAGAAACAAAATAATTAACAAAAGATCATAAAAAGGAGGATCTTGAAAATGAAAGCAGCAGTTGTATGTGCCAACGAAGACGTACAGTATCTTGATTACGAAGAACCGACACCGGGACCGGGCGAAGTCAAAGTAAAAGTAAAATGCTCCGGTATCTGCGGATCTGATATTCCGCGAGTACTTCATAACGGAGTTCATTTCTACCCGATCGTACTTGGACATGAGTTCTCAGGAGATGTTGTAGAAGTAGGTGAAGGTGTAACAAAGGTTAAGGTTGGAGACCATGTATCCGGCGCACCGCTGAAACCATGTATGAAATGTGATGACTGCCAGAACGGAAACTTCTCTCTGTGCAAACATTATAGCTTTATTGGTTCCAGAGAGCAGGGATCCAATGCAGATTATGTAGTGATCCCGGAGCAAAATGCAGTCGTATACGATCCAAGCATCCCATATGAACAGGCAGCAATGTTTGAGCCTGCCACTGTGGCAATCCATGGTGTATTCCAGAATGATTATCAGGGTGGACAGTATGTTGCAGTACTTGGTGGCGGAACAATCGGAATGTTTACCATGCAGTGGTGTAAGATTTTCGGTTCCAAGAAGGTTGTAGTTTTCGACATCAGTGACGAGAGACTTGAACTTGCGAAACGTCTTGGAGCTGACGAAGTTGTCAACACAACAAAAGAGAACTTCATGGAAGAGGCAATGGCGATCACAGGCGGTAAAGGATACGGATTCGTATTCGAGACAGCCGGACAGGTTCCGACGATGCATATGGCTTTCGAGCTTGCAGGAAATAAATCCCATGTATGCTTTATCGGAACACCACATGTGAACCTTGAGTTCACACCGGCAATGTGGGAGAACATGAATCGTAAAGAATTCAAACTGACAGGATCCTGGATGTCTTACAGCGCACCGTTCCCGGGCAAAGAATGGGATCTGACAGCACATTACTTTGCAACAGGACAGCTGAAATTCGACAAAGGATTTATTTACAAAATGGTTCCGATGAGTCAGGCACAGGAAGCATTCCAGATGTTTAAGACACCGGGACTTGTACAGGGAAAAGTAATGCTTGTAAACGAAGATTGATCAGAGAGGGGGACAGGAGCTTTGATGCGTCAAAGTTCTGTACCGAATATGATACTTACAGTAACATTAAATGCAGCAATCGATAAAAGATACGTTGTGGAAGGCTATCAGGTCGGCGAAGTCAACCGTGTGAAAGAATGTGCCTACACACCGGGCGGAAAAGGATTAAATGTATCCAAGCCGGCGTCCATCGCAGGGGCAGAGGTAGTTGCGACAGGATTTGTCGGAGGCCATGCAGGAAATTATATCGAAGATGCACTGAAGCCTTTTGGAATCAAGAGCGAATTCTACCATTTGGAAGCTGAGAGCAGATCCTGCATCAATATCTGGGATGAAGTCAATCATGTGCAGACAGAATTTCTTGAGCCGGGATTCACAGTATCTGAGGAAGAATTCAAAGGATTCGAAAAACATTTCACAGAGCTGGTGAAGAAAGCAGATGTTGTTGCTATGTCAGGAAGTGTTCCAAAAGGACTTGACGGAACAGCTTATCAGCGTCTTGTAAGAATCTGCAAAGAGGCAGGAAAGAAAGTTATCCTTGATACAAGCGGAAAACTGCTTGAGATGGGAATTGAGGCAAAGCCGACGATGATCAAGCCAAACATTGATGAGATCCGTATGCTGACAGGAAAAAGCTGCGACAACTTCCAGGATATGGTAGACGCGGCAAAACAGATCCATGCAGATGGAGTAGAAATCGTGGCAGTGTCACTCGGTGGAGACGGTTCCTTTGTCGTATGTGACGACGGAATCTTCCGCGCACGCGTGCCGAAGATCGATGCGGTAAATACAGTAGGATGCGGAGATTCCATGATCGCCGGGTTCGCACTTGGACTTAGCGAGGGACTTTCTGTTGAAGAGACATTGAAGAAAGCAAGCGCAATCTCTGCGGCAGCAGCGCTCAGAGAAGAAACAGGATTCTTCGTAAAAGAAGATATGGAAAAGATCTATCCACAGGTGGAGATCAAGAAGATCGGCTAGTTGAGAGTGTATCGCTGAAAGCAGATTGAAAAATAGAGAAACGAAAATTAGATAATGAAAAAGGAGAGTTATCATGGGTGAATTTATTAATCCGGCAGATGTGCCAAAAGTAAAATTTTACACAGGTGATGAAGCACCATGTATCGGAATGGGAACATTTGGTTCCGACAGATTCACAGCAGATCAGATTGCTGAAGCAGTAGACGGAGCAATCAAAAGCGGATACCGCATGTTTGATTGTGCCGCATGCTACGGAAATGAACCAGAGATCGGTAAAGTATTCAAAAATGCATTCGATGAGGGAATCGTAGAACGTAAAGATCTTTTCATCATGACAAAAGTATGGAATGATATGCATGAGCATGTCGAAGAAGCCTGCAAGAAGAGTATTGCAGATCTCCAGTGCGATTATGTGGATATGTATTATATTCACTGGCCATTCCCAAATTATCATGCACCAAAATGTGATGTAGAGTCAAGAAATCCGGATTCCAAGCCATTTAGTGTGGAAGAATTCATGAATACATACAGACAGTGTGAAAAACTCGTTGAAGACGGACTGACAAGATTTATCGGAATCTCCAACATGACAATTCCGAAACTCGAAGCAGTCCTTCCATTGATGAAGATCAAACCGGTTGCCTGCGAGCTTGAGATTCATCCTTGCTTCCAGCAGCAGGAACTTTACGACTACCTTGTAGCACACGATATCCAGCCGGTAGGTTACATGCCAATCGGTTCTCCGATGAGACCGGAGAGAGATATGTGTCCGGAAGATGTAGCAGATCTGCAGACTCCGGTTATGCAGGAAATCGCGAAGGCTCATAACTGTCACCCGGCGATCATTGCACTGAAATGGGCAAGACAGAGAGGCGAGATCGCAATCCCGTTCTCACTTCACAATTATGTAAGCAACTTAAAGGCAATGACAGAAGATCCGCTGACAGAAGAAGAGATGGCGAAGATCGCAACACTCGAAAAAGGAAACCGCCTTGTAAAAGGACAGGTGTTCTTGTGGCATGGAGCAAAAGACTGGCATGATCTCTGGGATGAAGACGGAGAGATTGTGACATTGTAAGGAATGAAATAAAATAATGTTGAAGAGATACAGTTCCTGTAGGAAGGTGAGACTTTTTACAGGAGCTGTATTTTTTAATATATTAGAAAAATAATGTTTTATTTGAACTGGCATACACTTAAAAGTTGAAAATATACTCCTAAAGGAGTATAGTAAAAACAGGATAAGTTACTACGGGTACATTATACGTGGTCAGCAACTTAAAAAAGAATGAAGTAGAAAGAAGGTGTCCTTTTGGAAAAACAAATGAAAAGAAAAATCTATCATGGTTCATCCCAAATCATAGAGAAACCTGAGTTTGGATATGGAAAACCATATAATGATTATGGACTTGGATTTTATTGTACAGAGCAGATTGATATGGCAAGAGAATGGGGCGTGTCCAAAGAGAAAGACGGGATTGCAAACTGCTATGAAATTGATTGCTCAGGATTGGAAATTCTGAATCTGAATGATGAAAAATACTGTATTTTGCACTGGCTGTCGATTCTGTTGGAGAATAGAGAATTCGAAGTATCATCAGCTCTTGCAGCGGAGGCGAAAGAATATATCCTTAAGAATTTTAAAATAGAGTATGAAGATTACGATGCGATTGTCGGATACCGTGCGGATGACAGTTACTTTTCCTTTGCTCAGGATTTCATTAATGGAGCTATTTCCTATCGGCAGCTAAACCGGGCAATGTATCTTGGAAAATTGGGACAGCAGTTTGTACTGAAGAGCAAAAAAGCATTTCAGCAGATTGAATTTACAGGTTACGAATTAGCTGCAAGTAAAGAATGGTATAGGAAAAAGATGTTGAGAGACAGGACTGCCAGAAGAGAATATTTTGATGTGGAACGCAATAAGAGACAAAAAGGTGATTTATACATGATACAAATTATAGATGAGGAGATGAAATTGGATGATTTGCGCTTATGATAGAATTTATTTGGAGGCTGGAAGAAGAAATCTTGCGAGAATGTTGGATTTTGCAGTATATGATATGCACTATGAGTTGCAGCAGTTTTATAACTGGTTTCTGATATCGGGGATAGCAGAACAGTTTGGGGAAGGAGATTATAGATTCCTTGCAGGCATGTCAGGAGTAGAACTGGCTTATGAAGTACTGGATGCGTCACAGATCGTCTATGAGCGCCGGAAACCATGCTATTCTGCAGACCGCAGTGAAGAATATTGGACAGGCTGGGCATTAGCTTATTATCAATGGGAGACATCCCTTACATTCAGGGAAATAGAAAAGTATATTCCAATCACAGAAGTCTGCAGTTTGTATTCACCGTACCATGAGATGGATATCCGTCAATTCTCTGATAAGATGAATGAATTATACAGGAAAGCAAAGAAGGGAACAAGTCTGAAAATATTACGGAAATATGCAGGAATGAGCCAGAGAGAACTGTCTGAATTATCCGGGGTTCCGTTAAGAACAATCCAACAATATGAACAACAACAAAAGAATATTAATAAAGCTCAGGTAGAATATTTAGTGAGATTATCACAGACATTATGCTGTGAAATTACAGACTTATTAGAAAAGACAAAATAGTAAAAACAGAGTAGAAAAACGATCGAATTTTCTGCATGAAATAAAAAAGTTGACATGCACACATTTTTATGATAATATATCGCTCGTAACATTTTTGTAATAAATGTAATAAAAATGAAAATAATGCATAGTATTAATAAAGAATAGCAAATAAATAGTAAAAATTATGCAACAAAATTGTTAGGAGGGTATATGAAATTTAATAAAAATAAAAGGATTTTTCTGGCGATGTATACAGCGATGATGAGTGCGGTCATGCTGACGGGATTTGCAAGTTCCACAGAAGCACAGGAGCAGAGCGCTGTAGAAGCAGAAGTGTCAACGGAGCCATCGGATCAGGAAGAAACTTTAGATGACATACAGTCTGCCGGGGGCACAGTTACAGACTGGGGTGTATCACAGGAAGTGATCGATGTGCAGTCAGGGATGATCGAGAATGTGAAGATCGCGGCAGTTGAAGCGAAGATTGCTTATGAAGCAAAGCTGGAAGAAGAGAGACGCGCAGCAGAAGAAGCAGAGCGGATCGCCAGAGAGAAGGCGGAGGCAGAAGCGGCAGCAGCGGCACAGGCAGAAGCAGAGGCTGCACAGCAGGCAGAAAAAGAACTGCTGGCATCCCTGATCTTCTGTGAAGCGGGAAACCAGCCGTATGAAGGACAGGTTGCAGTTGGAGCGGTTGTGATGAACCGTATCAATAGTTCCTCTTATCCGGATACAATGGAAGAAGTAATCTACCAGTCCGGTCAGTTCTCACCGGCAATGTCCGGATGGCTTGACCGCGTAAGAGCAAACCAGGGCTATACAGAAGCTGCGATGCAGGCAGCAGAAGATGCACTCGCAGGAAGCAATCCGATTGGAGATTGTCTGTATTTCAGCGTGGGCGGTTACGGAACACGGATCGGAGATCACTTATTCCATTAGAATGCTCCATTCACAACATCTGATAAAACAGAGTCGATCAGATACTGTGGAATCCTTTTCCGATAATCTCACTTGTATTAGAGATCAGAATAAATGCCTTTGGATCGGCCATCTTGATAAAATTACGCAGGCGGACAGCCTGGGTACGGTTCAGTGCAGTCAGGACGATCGCTTTGTCCTGACCGGAATAAGCACCCGTTGCGTGAAAGACGCTGGCACTGCGGTTCAGCTCATGAACGATGAAATCACAGATCGGTTCCGGGTCGTCACATACAACATTAAAATATTTGGACAGATTAAAGTTCTCGATAAAGGTGTCAACCATGAAAGAACGAATCGTAAGTCCGAGCAAAGAATATAATCCAGTTTTGATATCGAAGATAAAGAATCCGGCAATAGTGATCAACAGATCAGAAAGCATAAGAGCCGGTCCGATATTGAAGCTGGAATATTTTTTTAAAATCATAGCAATAATATCAGTACCGCCACTGGAACTGCCGATGTTGAACAAAATAGCAGAGCCAAGAGCCGGAAGTGCGATTGCAAAACAAAGCTCCAGCATCGGCTGATCCGTCAAAGGAGCTTTCATCGGACAGACACGCTCCAGAAAAGAAAGCGTTACCGAGAGCAGAATACTGCAATAAGCTGTCTTAGCTGCGAATTTCTTACCAAGAACAATCATTCCGATCACCAGAAGCGTCATACTGGCAACAAAGTTGAAATCACTGGCTGTCATAAGTCCTGTCTTTGCAATAAGAACAGCAAGACCGGTGATACCGCCAAAGGTAAAGTTATTCGTGAACTTGAAAAAATAGGTACCGATCGCCATGATCAGTGTACTGACTGTCAGTAAAAGAAAATGCTTTCCCTTGTCTAACATAAATAAATTCCTCCCCAAAAGAAATATGATAGCTTTTGTGTGCAACATCCAATCTAAAAATCTGTCACAAATGTTTGCACATATGATTGTAAGCGTTGAAAAGTGAAAAGTCAACGCATGAAGTTATTCCAAAAAGGAAATACTGAAATTAAGCAAAGTACGAAAAACAGCATACAAAAATAGAAAGAAAAGCAACGAAAAGGAGGTTTTGGAGTGTGGAACCAGAAGTTAGAAATAAGCTGGATCTTGCAATAGAAATCCGTGACGTTTATGCAAGAGAGATCCTTGATTTCGCCGGGAATCCGGCCATTGAAGTGGAAGTGCTGGCAGGAGGAGAAATCATAGGAAAAGCGTCTGTGGCAGGGGAAAATTATAGTAAAAAAGAACAGATAGAAAAACAGACAGAAAAACAGCAGGTGCATATCGAAGAAAAAATCGAATTGCTTAACAGTCAGATTGCACCGGAAATAATTGGTGAAAATGTATTTGAACAAAGAAAGATTGATACAATTCTGAAAGAAAACGGAAATGAACAGACATCCTTTGCAATATCACTTGCAGTGGCGCGGGCAGCAGCGGCTGCAGAAAAGATTCCGCTTTACAGGTATCTTGGAGGCGTACGTGCGGTACATCCAAGTATGCCGCAGCTGATCAGAAAAGAAGAAATTGAGATAGAAAAGATAAAAGAAATTAAGGTAGAAGAGAGTACGGTTCTTACGAAACTGTTCGAAAGAATACTGGAAGAACAGAATGAAGGGAAGAAAATGATTCTCAGTCAGGAAACAGCAGGAACAGAAGACAGCTTTCTGGTAGATCTTGCTGTTGCGGCGAATATTACGATGATTTTGGTTGAAAATAGGGAAAGTGCTTATTATACAGTACTGAACAATCGATTGTTACAACTGGAAGAGAAGATCGGCGGATGAGGAGACCTCAAGAGATCAGAGAAAATAAATAATGGGAGCATAGCTCCCAATTTGTTATTTAGCACTTTTATTTAAATACATTTCTGTCAGTTCAACAGCGTCTGCAATACACTGAGGACATGGGACAACTTTCCCATTTCCAGAGACTCCCTTTAAGTCACGACAATAATAGCTTCCGTTCTTTTGGCGGAATTTTTCTGCAAAATCCTTTGTTTTTTTATAGGTATCTGCTTTTGTAGCTTTTCCATTTTCGAGATTTCCGATGCTGTTGTTCATTCCGATAACCATCATCATTCCGGTTACAGCTCCGCACATATCCATCATGCCCATGCCGAATCCGAATCCCTCAGAGATTTTAAACATTGTTTCCTGGTCTACACCAAATTCCTCACAGAAAGAACAGGCTACAGCTTGTGCACAGTTATACCCTTTGCCATGTAGTTCTAATGCTTTTTCAACTTTTGTACTCATTTTTTTCTCCTTGTGTTTAGAAATTCCAACGTATTTCTTTGATTTTAAATTTTTTTATCTGCGTTGCCACAGGAATATTTTTACTCAGCAAAAAAATATTCGCATTGATTGAGATAATATTCCAGTTCTATCATTTCCATCCTGGAAAGGATGAATGATTTCATACCGTGCATGAAATTCAGCCAGTGTTTCAAGAAAAATCTTCTGAGCGGAATACCAATCGAGAAGATTCTGTATCTCTTCAGTCAATGTGCTGTCTTCAATTTTGTTGGAGTTATATGCCATCAGTAGTTAGGTGAACCCAGAGACACCGGAACCATCCCTTTTCGCGTGTCCGATTTTAAATCTTTCGAGTAAATGTTGGATGAATGTAGATGTATTCATGCTGAAACACCTCCTGTTTTTCTAATAATTCCGTTCGTTTACTCAAGACAATCTGTTCTTGTACAAATGATATGTTGATGATATCATTTTTTATAGCGCATTGCAATATATCATACATGTTATAAGGTTCTCCTTTTATCTCTTTCAGTGGAAGATTCTTTGCTGGAAAATTATGAAGTGGCTACAGCTATTAACGAAGTACAAACAATAGTTGCTATTTGTAAAATTCATTGTTATGATATTTATGGAAATGATATAAATAACGGAAAAAGGTTGAGCTTTTACGATGAAAAAGAAACTTACAATAGATGAGCAAATTGAAGATCTTAAGAAAAAAGGAGTTACTTTTGAAATAATGTGTGAAGAGGATGCGAAAAAATTTCTTCGCTACAATAATTATTATTTCAAATTGAAATCATATGCAAAAAATTATCCTATTAATCCGAAAAATGGTAAGTATGTAAATTTAGAATTTGCGTATTTAGTGGAATTGTCGAAGCTGGATATGTATCTTCGAAAAATGATTTTGGGTATGTGTTTAGACGTAGAGCATATACTAAAAACAAGGATGTTATATGATGTCAGTAGAAATGAAAAAGAAGATGGATATAATATTGTCAAAAAATATTTTTGGGCGTATCCTAATACAAAGATAGAAATACTACAGAAAGCAAATTCATATAATTTCACGTCTGATTTAGCAGAGAAACATTCGCTGGATGAGGAATATTCCGTTTGGAATTTGGTTGAATTATTATCATTTGGAAAATTTGTGGAGTTATATACCATGTATTATCAAGAGTATAAATCACCAAATTACAGTGATTATTTACAATCCATTAAATTTTTGAGAAATGCAGCAGCTCATAGCAATTGTTTGATGAGTTCAATTATGAAACCTAAAGGAGCAAAAAAATTTCGAAAGACCATCAAGTTGACAAATGCATTATCCCAGGCTCAAAAGGAAATTAGTTTACATGCTCGTAGTAAATATATGGCTTATCCTACATTTCATGATTTTGTGGCACTTCTATTTGTTTATAATGACCTTTTAAAGGAAGCTGCTAACCGTAATATGCGAGATAAAACAATGGATGAATTGTACCATTTTTTCTGTGAAAAAGATGGAAGAGTTTTGAAGTACAAAGAGTATTTTGAAAAAAATCAAGTTATTGCTGAAGCGTATAGATTCATTAGTGGAGTAATACAATATATTAAGAAGCAAAATAATAATCCAAAACATAAAAGGTACTTGAAAATTTAGTAGAAAACATATTGACTTTGTGAATGAAATTGGGTAATATATGCACATAGAACAAAAACTTTCGAGGTTTTTATCAGAAATGGTGCTTGCACCAAGTCTGGGTTTGAAAAAAGTCCGTTACAATATACAGAGGTGTTATGTATATTGTAATGGGCTTTTTTGTATTACATTCTAGAAAAATCAGGAGGAGTATATGGTAATCGGAATTATAGAAGATGATACCTTATTAAGAAAGGCATTGGATACATCTTTGAAAAATCAAGGCTATACAACGATTCTTGCCGGCTCGAGAAAAGAAGCAATTAAAAATATAGATAGTTCTGTAGAGTTGCTGATCGTAGACATTGGATTACCGGATGGAGATGGAATAAATCTATATCAGGAACTTCAAAAAAACGGAAGAATCCCAGCTATTTTTTTAACTGCAAAAGATGACGAAAAAGATATGTTAAAAGCGTTTGATACAGGAGCAGATGATTATGT
>ERZ869983.100-NODE-100-length-29268-cov-8.900380_pt1 | contig 29268 bp, 24 predicted proteins | sample MGYA00521106_ERZ869983 | MGnify/ENA primary metagenome ERZ869983 (study PRJEB32232, sample SAMN07284972) | human gut metagenome | biome: human-associated habitat; material: feces | host: Homo sapiens | place: Tanzania | collected 2014-04-05 ...
TTTGACATCTGGTTCAATCCTTGCATATAAATTTGCTGATTTTGTAGCCATATAAAACATCTCCTTTCGTGAGTAGTGTTTCCATCTATCTTTATTATATGCAAATGTCCGCACAATAGAAATACTAACTTTTAGTGAACTAAGCGGCAATTTTTGTCATATCATATATTGGACTAACCGTCTATCGGTATCTATTTACATACATCAATCCATCCGCATGCTCCTGCAACTTCCTCCAGTTCCACAATCGTCAGTTTTACCGCGCTATGATCGTTGCCGGCTGCCGGATAGACGGTATCATATCTTTTTAGTGACTCATCCAGATATACTTTGACTCCGTCTTTAATTCCAAATGGACATACACCACCCGGAGCATGTCCGATATAATCTTCTACTTCATCAAAAGGAATCATTTTGGCTTTTTCATGAAAATAATCTTTATATTTACGATTCGCAATCTTTGCTGTTCCTTCCGTAAGAATCAGAATTGGACCATCCTCTGTCAGAAATGACATCGTCTTCGCAATCATCCCAGGCTCTACATCAAGAGCTTCTGCTGCAAGTTGAACCGTTGCACTTGATTCTTCCAGTTCGATGACATGATCTGCATAACCTTTTTCTTCCAGATATTTCTTTGCTTTTTCTAATGACATAGCTCTTACTTCCTTCTTTTTTTATTATCATATCCAGATTATACATAAAAAAACAAGAAGTTTTTCAGGTCAAACCTAAAAAACTTCTTGTTTTTACAACTTTTCACATATATGTTTTCAAAAAATGCGTGAAGTACTCTTTTTTAATTCAGATATTTCATATATCGCTTTTCCAAATTCATATGCCTCTTTTAGATGATTTGTTTTATCAATCTCCGGTTTTCCATTTGTATCTCCGCACCCTCCAGCTAAAAGCATTCCTCTGTCCTGGAATCCAATATAATTGATCACAGCAAATTTATAATAGGATACTGCCTGTTCATAAGTCCAAAAGAAGTTATCCGCTGAAGTCATCAACAAAGCGGCATCTTTCACCGGATATTTCTCATATCGTCCCAAAGGAGGATTCGGATTTTCTTCTGCAATACAGTAAAATCTCTCGATAAATGCTTTCAACTTAGAAGAGATTGTCCAGAACAGCAACGGTGAAGCAAATACAATCAAATCAGCTTCTTTTATCTTCGGTACAAGCTCATTAAACCCATCTTTTTGCACACATGGTTTTCCGTATCGGCAGGCATTACAGCCTATACAGCCCTTTACTTCAACCTTATTAAGCGATATTAATTCCACAGCATGTCCCGCATCCATGGCACCTTGCATAAATGAATCAATCAGTTGTCTTGTATTTCCTTTTGGGCGTCCGCCCCCTAGTATTACCAAAATCTTTTTCATTGTCATGGACTCCCACTCATTATATCCCTTTTCTTGGTCCGCTGACCTCTTTGCATAACAAAACCATCACGGCCAGAGAAATAGCCAGGGATGCAATCATTGCGATCAGGCAATATGTATAACCTGCCGCACTGTGAAATCCACCACCTAAACTAATCAGATTTCCCATGAGCAACGGATAAACACCGCCAATAATACCGGCAAAATTGCAAATTCCTATAGCTGTAGCCAGCTGGTCTTTACGGACGGATGCCCCTGCAATAGAGTAAAGTACCGGGAATGTTGCGTTTAAGCAAAAGCCCATCAGCAGCTGTATGACAATCAGTACCAGAATTCCCTTTTTCATAAGAGGAAGCATTGAAAAGCATACAAGAAGCCATAACGAACAGATAATCATCGTTCTTTTGGAACCTATTTTTTCTGAAATTGCTCCCCAAAAGATTTGTCCGAGCCCTGCCGTAATTGTAAATACAACAGAAAATGCCGCTGCCTTTGTTGTATCCATATTGCACTGATATGTGAGATATGGAGTCAACCAATAGTTAAATCCATAATATGCACCGATAATAAATGCATAAGCTATAAAAGCAGCAATAACATTTCTGTTACGAAACAGACTGAACATGGATTCCTTTTTTTGTTTCGGCATATCCTCTGATTTCGCGGATGTCTGATGTTCGATTTCATCCATCGTAATTGATGGATGCAGCCCCATGGCTTCCATGTTTTTATTATTCTGTTCAAATCTGCTCTTGCTTGCATAAAAAATATAGATGAACCATAACACCAGCGCTACACCTGGAATTACCATAAACGGAAGCTTCCAGCTGCCTGTTCTATTATACAGAAAAACAGCAAACAGACAAACAATAGCGGATCCCCAAGGATAACCTGTATGGTGGGCACAGATAATAAAGTTTTTTGACTCTTGCGGGAACCATTCTGCAGCGGCGGAGGCATCCAGTCCTTCACCGCCCTGAGCAAATCCAAATCTAAAAAACTGCAATACAAACAGAATCGCCATGCTATTCATTACAGGCAGCCCAATAAGAAACGTCATAACCAAATATAAACATGCCACGATGAATTGAGGTCGTTTTCTCTTATAACCTAATCCCTGTCGGTCTCCCCAGTCGCTGATAAACAGCACGAAAATTCCTGCGCCTACAGTGCCCGCAGTTCCAAGCAGGCCTGATACTGAAGCACTCATATGAAAATGTTCAACAATGGCCGGCATCAGTTTATTTAAGATTTCTCTGCATCCCGTATTAAATGCATACACTAGCCAGACCATCACAAACACAATCCATGAAACAGCAGGCGCTTTTCCTATCTTGTTATTTTTCATAGTGAGTCTCCTATATTCTTCTTCCGGCATGATATCCTTCATGGACAGCACTTAATATTTTACGAGCTCCCATGGCATCTCCGATTGCTTCTACAGGATATCCTTTTTCTCCCAGCTCCTTCAGCAAACCGTCAACCGCTTTCATACCAAGAGCGCAGATTACAGCATCTCCTTTGAATACCTTCTCCCCTCCATCATATGGACCGGATAAATCATAAGGTCTTTCCGTACCCTTACCTGTATTCAGATTTAAAGGTTCCTCCACACGCTTTGTATCCACATAAACTTCTGTAGGTGTTACCTTTTTGATTCGCTTGCTCAGCTGGATATCAATATGATCTACTTTTAATCTGGCGTTCAAATTATAATCCACACCATAAAGGTTTGCAGGATTCAGGTTTGGTACAATGTCGATCATAGTCACCTTTTTCCCTTTTTCTGCGAGATGCATCGCTACTTCACATCCAACAAGACCTGCACCACATATCAGGAAATGCTCTACATCCGGATAATGATTATCCAGCACCTCAAGCGGATTCAGAATTCCTTCTCCATCAAGCCCTTCAACAGCCGGCACAAATAATTCTGAACCCGTTCCTACTAGAATTTTGTCAAACTTTTCGTTAGCAGCAGTCTCCTCTGTGAACTCTGTTTCCATTTTGATTTCCACGCCAAGCTTTTTCACAGTATGGATCAGATAATCTGTATATTTTTTATAATCGCATTTAAATTCAGGGGCGCCTACATAGTACATCAGTCCTCCAAGACGGTTCGTCTTTTCATAAAGAACTACTTCATGCCCTCTCTCAGCTGCTGATATAGCTGCGTTCAATCCTGCCGGTCCCGAACCAACTACGGCGACTCTTTTTTTATCTTTTGCTTCTACAAGAATCGTTGTATTAATCTGTCCATCGTTTCCAAGATTCGGGTTTACTGCGCAATGCAAAGTTCTGTTTTTATTTCCTCCACCAAGGCATTCATTACAACGCAGACACTGGCGCATATCCTCGATTCGATCCTCCATTACTTTCGTCGGATAGTCCGGATCAGCTAAAATCTGTCGACCGATCGCCGCAAAATCTGCTTCTCCAGAAGCAATCATTTCTTCTGCCTTATCAGGAGTTACGGCACAGATTGCAATGATAGGAATGTTTACATGTTTTTTAATTTCTGCTGCATTATCTGTATATATATTTCGCGGGCAATAAGTGGATGGAATCCATGTAGCACAGCCGATACCTCTCTGAAGCTGCATGTTTTCTTCGTCAATTTCCTCTTTTCCAAGCATTACATTTTCATAATCCTGGTATCTGGAATCCAACGTTCCTCCTGTAATTGTTATTGCAGCTACTCCTGCCTGCTCTAAATATTTACAGATTTCGATAGACTGATCTAATGTTATTCCGTCCTTTACAAAATCTTCTGCTGAAAGTTTAAAGAGGATTGGGAATTTCTTTCCACAATACTCCTGGATTTTTTCTATGATTTCCAGAGAGAAACGTGTCCTGTTATATACGCTTCCACCATATTCATCTGTACGCTTATTATAAAAAGCTGAAAGGAATTCAACCTGAAGATATCCGTGTCCACAATGTAATTCTATTGCATCAAATCCGATTGCCTTTGCACGGAGTGCTGCTTTCGCATAGTCCTCAACAACCTGCTTAATATCTTCTTTTGTCATTTCCTTCAGATTTTCATCCGGCAAGGAAAATGTACCAATTCCTGAAGGTGTAAATGCAGGTTCTTTTGAAGCTCCACCATGAGCAAATACTCCTCCATGGCACAACTGCAGACAGGCTTTCGCACCTCCGGCATGGATTGCATCGGCAATGCGGCTCATACCCGGCATAAATTTGTCTTCGCTAATGTCCAATTCTCCAGGAAATGTGACACATCCCGGTGTTGGGTTGGCCATCTCTGTTATAATCAGTCCTACACCTCCGTTTGCCCTACTGGCATAGTGGGCAACTGTAGAATCTGTAACAGCACCATCCGGTGTAGCAGACCATGTCTCCATGGCTGGCATGATCATTCTGTTCCTGATCCACATATTTCCAATTTGTCCCGGCTTTGATAAATTCTTGTAGCTCATTTTATTTTCTCCTTAAATTACAGGCATTTTTGCCATCTAGTTCTCTTTTAAACTCTCTCCATTTGAATGGATCACACGCTGATACCATCCGAAGCTTTTCTTTTTATAACGCTTCATACTTCCACTTCCATCATCATCTCGATCCACATAGATAAAGCCATATCGTTTAGACATCTGGTTCGATGTGTTACTTACAAGGTCGATACATCCCCAGCTTGTATAACCGAGAATCTCCACTCCATCCTTCAGAGCTTCCGCAACCTGTAAAAGATGCGCCCTCAGATATTCTATCCGGTAATCATCTTCTACGGTCATCTTCTGCTCCTTATCAGCTGTCAGTACATCTTTCGCTCCCAGGCCATTTTCCACAATGAACAGTGGAAGCTGATATCTGTCATAAAGCTGGTTCAGGATAAATCTAAGCCCTTTTGGATCGATCTGCCAGCCCCATTCAGACTCTGGCAGATATGGGTTTTTCACTGCGCTGAGGATGTTGCCTCTTGAAAGGATATTCTTTTCCTTGTCTGCTGTAGCGCAGTAGCTCATATAATAGCTGAATGAAATGAAATCCACCGTATGTTTCAGGATTGCTTCATCTTCCTCACCGAACTGGATCTGTATGTTATTTTCTTCAAAATAACGCTTCATATAACCTGGATATTTTCCTCTGGCATGCACATCCCCGAAAAACAAGGACTGCCTGTCTTTCTGCATTGCTTCCATCACGTCGTCTGGATCGCATGTCAAAGGATACATCGGACTTCCTGCAATCATGCACCCTATCTGGAAATCCGGATTTATCTCATGTCCTATCTTTGTCGCCAGTGCGCTTGCCACAAGCTGGTGGTGGATTGCCTGATAAATTAGGCTCTTATCCAGCTCTTCCGCATTTCCTTCGATTCCACCGCCATTGAAAGGAGCGTGCAGCATCATGTTAATCTCATTAAAAGTCAGCCAATATTTCACCCTGTCTTTAAAGTATCTGAATACGGTTTCGGCGTACCGGGCAAAAAATCCGATCACTTTCCGATTCGCCCATCCGCCATACTCTGTCACAAGATGAAGTGGCATTTCGTAATGTGAAAGTGTGATAAGTGGCATAATGCCATATTTCTCAAGTTCCTTTATAACATCATCATAAAAAGCAAGTCCTTTTTCGTTCGGCTCTGTTTCGTCTCCTTTTGGGAAAATTCTTGCCCATGAAATGGAGAGTCTCAGCACTTTGAATCCCATCTCGCCGAATAATGCAATATCCTCTTTATAATGATGATAAAAATCGATTGCCTCCCTCTTAAGGTAAAATCCCTTCGGTGGAATCTCCGGGATGCCAAAAACTCCATTCGTCAGGGCATCCGCCGTAGTATAACCTTTCCCATCCTCCGTTGCTGCACCTTCGCACTGATTGGCAGCTATAGCTCCTCCCCAGAGGAAGCCTTCCGGAAACATTGTTGTATTCATTTGCATATGACCTCCTGATTTATCTTACCTTGATCAGTTCCTTACCCGGTTCTGTCTTTCCTAAACTTAAAGTCTCAATGTCTGTATAATCATCAGTATTCGTCACGATCACCGGAGTGATTGTCTGATATCCCGCTTCCTGAATTTTCTCCAGTTCGCACTTGATCAGCAGATCACCTTTTTTTACACGCTGGCCAGCTTCAACTTTCGCCTCAAAGAATTTTCCTTCTAACTGAACCGTATCCAGCCCAATATGGATCAAAATCTCTGCTCCACTGTCAGCCATCAGACCGATAGCATGTCTGGTTGGGAAAATACTCTCTACTTTTCCATCTACCGGAGAACAGATTTCATTTCCTTCGAGCTTGATCGCTACACCTTTTCCAAGCATTTCTTCTGCGAATGTAGCATCCGGAACCTCAGACAATGCTACTGCCTCTCCTTTGGCCGGACTTACGATGATCTGTGCATCTTTTTCATTTTTACTATCAGTAGTGCTGTCTGCTTTCACAGGCTCTGTTTCTTCTGTTTTTTCTTCTTTTTTTGTATCTTCCGGCTGCTCCGGTTCTTCAAATCCCCAGAACCATACCAGAAGGAATGTCACAACAAAACTGATTCCCATGGAAATGCAGGCATTGATAAGGTTTCCCCATCCATCAGGTCCAACATAAGCTACCAGAGATAAAAGACCAGGAGAACAGAAGCTGAAGCATTTTACTCCCATGATTCCTGCATAAAAACCTCCACAGCCTCCTCCGATCATGACGCTGGCAAGAACCTTTTTAAATTTCAAAGTAACACCAAACATTGCCGGCTCTGTTATACCAAGCAATGCTGTTGTTCCGGTTGTAAAAGCTGTCTGTTTCAATTCCTTATTTTTAGTTCTTAATGCAACACTTAAAGAAGCTGCTCCCTGTGCAATATTACTTGGCAGGTTTCCTGGTCCCGCAATTGTTTCAAATCCCTGTGCTGAAATAGACTGCATCATAAATGGAACAAGTCCATAATGCATTCCGGCTGTCACCATCAATGGGAAAGCCGCTCCTACAAGAGTAGGTACAAGCCATCCTGCATACGCATCAAGCATATTCAATCCTGTACTGATTCCAACACCAACAACAAATCCGATCGGTCCCAAAACTATAAAAGTAAGTGGCGCAACAATCAGAAGACAGAGAAGCGGCTTGAAAAAGAACTTAATCATTTTCGGCAAATACTTGTCGAGAAATGTCTCTATGTACTTCAAAGAAATCACCATCAGAATAACCGGTATTACACTGGAGCTGTAAGTTGCAAGTGTCACCGGAATCCCCAGGAAGGAGCTGAAGTGTATTTCAAATGCATCTGTTATCAGAGCTGTATAATTCGGATGCAGCATTGCGCCCGCAATTGATACTGCCAGAAATTGATTGCACCCCAGCTTCTTTGCTGAAGTAAAGGCAAGCATTACTGGCAGGAAATACAGTGGTGCATCTCCTATGAGATTTAAGAAATAATAGGTATTTCCTTCCGTGTTGATTCCCAGAAGCACCGCCACTGCGAGAACCGATTTTACAAGTCCTGCTCCGATAATTGCCGGAAGAACCGGTGTGAAAATCGAAGAAACAAAATCAAAGAGAATCTCTGTTGGTTTTCTTTTGACCCGAACCTGTCCAGCCGCATCCCCAGATGTATCCTGCTTCATCCTGCCCTGGATGGCAGCAAATGCTTTTGGCACTTCATTTCCAATAATAAGCTGGAATTGTCCTCCACTCCTTGCAATTCCCAATATTCCTTTGGTTTCTTTGAGCATACGCTCATCTGCCTTTGATTCATCCTTCAGTGTAAATCTAAGTCTGGTCGCGCAATGGGTCAGCCCTGCGACGTTCTCTTCTCCGCCTACTCCATCCAGGATAATGTTCGCTAATTTTTCAAAATCCATCTTTTTCTCCCTCCACTGTTTCAATTTTGATAATTACAGGCCTCAGGCCGTCATTACAGCTGCAGATTGCCACACCGGGCTTATCAATCCAGTCCCCTGAATAAAATAATTCCTTATCCAGAGTTGTCTTTAGAATTGTTATTCTACATTTCTTCATGATTTTTAACCTCCTTTCTTTGCTTCGTATTTACTTGCTTTAAATATAATCAAAATCCGTTTTTTTTCTGTATACTAGGCTACAGTAGAAAAATTATATATGCTTATTGAAAACAAACGTGAATGTTTTCCTTATGTAGCTTTTACAACAGAACTACATCCTTATATTTTGTTATTGTATTGGCAGAAAGAGTAACATCTCTGAGAGTAAAATGTAAAATGAAAGGAAGGATTTTATGTCACGTAATACTTATGGCGAGCTGTTCAAGCCCGCTAAAATTGGAACAATGGAATTGAAAAATCGAATCTGCATGGCTCCGATGGAACACAAATATTTCTCTGGTAATACAGAGGATTCCAGCATGACCCATCAACAGGTCAAGGTCTTTGAAGCCCGTGCAAAAGGAGGCTGTGGACTGATCTTCACCAGTGCAACCCACGCAGAACAGGAAATCATGCCATATCCCCGCGACATGGAGTTTCCTGTTATTGACCGAAAAGAACGCATCAAAGAGTTTGCAGAAGCAGCGGATGCTGTTCATATTTATGGAGCAAAAATCGCCTGCGAGCTGACAATGGGCAGTGGCCGATATGCAGACCGCGTAGATCCTCGCTGGGAACCGTTGGCACCTTCAGACTGTGAAACACAGTATGACCCAAGCATCCGTGCCCGTGCTATGACTGTACCGGAGATCAAGCACATGATCCGTACATATGCCGAAGCAGCCGGACGCTTGAAGGAAGCTGGATTTGATGCCCTGCTGGTTATGGGCGGTGGTGGATATCTGATCAACCAGTTCCTTTCTCCGGCATGGAATCAGCGAACAGATGAGTACGGTGGCAGTGCGGAAAAGCGCATGACTTTCCTTATCGAAACCTTGCAGGAGACAAAGAAAGTTGTGGGTGAAAAATATCCTATCATTGTCAGCCTGAACATGGATGATCTGCTACCGGATGGTGTAGCTCCCTGTCGTGGCCTGATAGTGGAAGAAACTATCGCCATCGCACAGAAGCTGGAAGAATTGGGACTGGCAGATGCGTTCCATCTGCGCATTGGTAACTATTATAATCAGGAGTACATCATTCCAAGTGCTTATGTAACCAATGAAGAATACATGAAGAACTTCCGCAAGTTCAAAGCTGCAGTAACAAAGCCTGTAATTTTTGAAAACAAACTGGATACCCCGGAAGAAATGCAACAATTGTTGGAAGAAGGCGTTCTGGATTTTGCCAGCGTAGGTCGCAAGTGGATTGCAGACCCGGAGTGGGTCAATAAAGCAATGTATGGAAAAAAAGTGCGTCCATGCCTGCGCTGCAACTACTGTCTGCACACTTCATGGCTTGGCAAACGCACCCAGTGTGCACTCAACCCGGAAATGGGCTATGAATTCGAAGGCGGTGTGCAGCTGGCAACTGAGAAAAAGCGCATCACAGTAATCGGTGCTGGTCCTGGTGGAATTCAGGCGGCATTAACCGCAGCAAAACGTGGCCACCATGTTACACTGTTGGAAAAAGAGCAGCGTATCGGCGGTAAGCTGGATATTGTCAGCGCGCCAAGCTATAAAAAACAGTATCTGGATTACATTTCTTATTTGGAAGATGCACTGGCGCATTCCACTGTAGAACTGAAACTAGGCGTAGATGCAACACTGAAACTTGTTCAGGCCACGAACCCTGATGCTGTAATCGTAGCAACCGGTGCAGATCCGCTGATTCTCCCGATTCCTGGCATTGACCATGCGGTAACAGCGGATACTGTCCTGCGTGGTCAGACTCCTGTGCATGGAACGGTTGTAATCGTTGGTGGTGGTCTGGTCGGCTGTGAAACTGCTCATGTACTGGCAGGACAGGGCTGCAAGGTTCACATTGTTGAGATGCAGGACGATGTGCTGAAGGATACCTCTTATGTAACCCGCCACTCGCAGCTTGCTGTGTTAGCTTCTACCGGAGCAGAACTGCACGTCAGCACTCGTCTGGAAGAAGTCCTGGAAGATGGTATTCTTGCAACTCATGATGGAAAAACCATAAAGATCAGTGCAGATGCAGTAGTTTTAGCAATGGGCTATCGTAACTGCTCTACCCTGTACACAGACTTGTTGGACAATCTGGACTGCGAAGTTTACCAGATTGGTGACTGCCGCCAGACCCGGAAGATTGCAAATGCAATACAGGAAGGCCATATTATCGCCAAGAATCTGTAAAAAAGACAAATAGAAACTAAAAGAGTCGTAGTAATGATGATTTTCAACTCATTACTACGACCTTTTCCTATAAACATATTTCAATCCTGCGTTTCAACAGAACATAATTCTTCCAGTTTTTTCATGTCCAAAATCTCAAGGCTTTTCCGATGAGAACGGATGATTCCCTTTTCTCGCAGGATAGCGAGGTTCTTTGCAACATTTACCCTGTTAACCGCAAGGATATCTGCAAGATTCTCCTGAGTCAGCTCTACGGTACTTTTCTTTCGATTCTGTGCAAAAAGATAAAGCAGATTGCATAGCTTAACAAACGAATCATTATATCCCTGATGAGCAGATTCATACAGAAGCAGATTGATGTACATTGCATAGCTCTCAAACATGAACCCATTCAGACGGCTGTTCATCTGGAACATCCGATAAAAATCTTCGCGCTGAAACTCCAGAGTATCCATTGGTGAAACAGCACGCGCAGTAATGGACATTTCAATCTTAAATTGTGAATTATGACAGCCGGGATAAATAGAACCTGCTCCGGCAAAGCGTAGAATCTTCTTTCGACCATTTTCATGTTCCACAGATATAACAGCAACACCGGATTTGATGTAGTAGACCCGATTAATCAATTCTCCCGGCTTCCACAGATAATCTCCTGTCTCAAAATGTTTTTCCCTGTGTGTCTGGGTGAGCAAATATTGGTATAATTCCGGATCATTGTTCGAATAAAAATAGCGTGGCAAAAGCATGGCAGTCACTCTCCTGTTATCGTAAATTCCTTTAGATTCAGTATAGCATGAAACAAATACAAAAAGAATCAGAATGTTTCTTACTATCATGTAGCAACTTTCACATATTATCTTTAAACCAGTATACCTCTACCTCTGCACTCTGCCACTTCCGTCACTGTTCATAAGTGCCAGTACTTCTTTTTCCGTCGTATAATTGATATCTCCCGGCATTGTATGTTTCATCGCAGATGCTGCAATGGCGAATTCAAGTGCATCCGAAATACTCATTTTAGAAAGATATCCATGTAAAAATCCTGCTGCGAAGGAATCACCTCCGCCTACGCGGTCAACAATATGAAGTGGATATGAACTTCCTGTATAAAGTCCTTCTTCGCTGTATACTGCTGCTGATAGTGTATTATCCGAAGCACTGATGCTTTTTCTCAATGTCGTGATCAGACACTTCAACTGATATTTTTCCAATACTTTTTTCATATTCTCTTCATTTACACAGATGCTGTAATCTCCGTCAATCAGATCCACTCCCGGAACTGAATATCCTAGACATTTTGCTGCATCTCTTGCATTTCCAAAACAGATATCCACATATTTCATCATTTCTGCAAGAGATTTCTGCTTTCCTTCAATATCTTCTGTCCAAAGTCTCGCTCTGTAATTCAAATCAAAAGATGTTGTGACTCCATACTCTTTTGCTTTTTTCAAAGCCTCCAGTGTAAGTAATGATGCACTCTTACTAAGGACCGGTGTGATTCCTGATACATGAAATAAATCTGCATTTTTAAATACGCTTTCAAAATCAAATTCTTCTGGCTTTGCCTCTGTAATCGCAGAATCCTGTCTGTCATATACGACACTTGATGGACGGACAGATGCTCCATTTTCAAGAAAATAAATTCCGAGTCGCTTTCCTCCTCGGGCAATCTGTGAACAATCTACCCCGACTTTCTTCAGCTGTCCGATTGCAGCATCACCAATCGGATGTTCTGGAAGTTTGGAAAGAAATACAGCCTGATGGCCAAATTGTGCAAGTGATGCTGCAACATTTGCCTCTGCACCTCCATAACAGACATCAAACGACTGCGCCTGCCCAAATCTCTGATTTCCTGGTGGAGAAAGTCTCAACATAATTTCCCCCAGTGTAACAACCTTTGCCATGATCGGTTCCTCCTTATTTTGTTCTTGCCTCTTTGACAAGTTCTACTGCTTCACGAACCAGTTTTTCAATTTCATCATATTTTCCTTCACAGATTAGATCCTTTTTCACCATCCAGCTTCCGCCACATGCAAGAATTGCGGGATATTCTAAATAACTGCTTACATTTTTCGGATTAATCCCACCTGTCGGCATGAATCTTATATTAGAATATGGTGCTGAGATTGCTTTGATATAATTCAGTCCACCAGCCGGTTCAGCCGGAAAAAATTTCACGACGTTAAGCCCAAACTCCATAGCCACTTCTACATCACTTGGTGTAGAACATCCGGGAATGATCGGAATTCCTCGTTTCACACAATAATCTACGACTGTAGGATTTAATCCCGGGCTGACAATGAATTTTGCTCCCGCTTCAACTGCTCTGTTTACCTGATCTGTTGTAAGTACAGTTCCTGCACCAACAAGCATCTGAGGATATTTTTCTGACATCACACGGATAGCCTCTTCTGCTGCTTCTGTTCTGAATGTAAGTTCAGCACATGGAAGTCCACCATCACACAAAGCTTTTGCAAGCGGTGCAGCATCTTCCACACGATCCAGAACAACCACAGGTATGATTCCTGTTTCTTCAATTTTTGAATAAATATTATCCATCTTCTATAATCTCCTCTGTCTATATACGACAACCGGCAGAACTTCTTATCCTGCCGGCTTCATTTATAAGTTAAAATCGGAAATACTCTTCTGCATTATCATGGCAGACTCCCCGAATCATCTGTTTCAGATATTCCATATCTTTTGGATATTCTCCGTTTTCTACCCAGGAACCGATCTTGTTGCATAGAATTCTCCGGAAGTATTCATGTCTTGGAAATGACAGAAAGCTTCTGGAATCAGTAAGCATTCCTATAAAGTTTGCAATCATTCCGGTATCTGCCAGTGTATCCATCTGATATTCCATACCTCGCTTATGATCGCAGAACCACCAGGCTGTTCCAAGCTGTACTTTTCCACGGATTCCATCGGAATTACTCTGATAATTTCCTGCCATAGCGGCAAGCATCGGACCATCTTTCGGATTCAGATAATACAGGATTGTTCTCGGAAGACTGTCTGTAACATCCATAGAATCCAGCAGACCTGCAAGTTGCGGTGCATAATTGAAATCATTCAGGCTGTCACACCCGATATCTGCACCCAGTTTTTCATATAATCTTGTAGAAGTATTCCGAATAGCACCAATATGAAGCTGCATTGCAAGATTTCTCTCTGCATACATCTGGCCAAGATTCTTTAATACAAAACCGCGAAATGCAGCTGCTTCGTCTTCTGTGATCGGAGTATTGCCTAATGCCTTCATGTAAATGTATGATACTCCTTCGAATGTCGTATCTGGACGATAGAAATCCTTTTCCAGACTATGGTCTGTTACATGACATCCATTTTCCACAAAATAATCCAGTCTTTTCTCAAGGGCCTCAAACAGTCCTTGTAATGTTGTAATATCCGTTTTTGCGACTTCACCAAGATGTGCAATATAGTTTGAAAATCCCGGGTTTTCAATATCCAGTACAGATCCTGGACGGAATGTCGGGAGTACTTTAAATCCAAGTGTCTCATCCTGTGCCAGAAGCTTATGATATTTCAGGTCATCCACCGGGTCATCTGTTGTGCAGAGTACTTCTACATTCTGCATCCGAAGAAGATTTCTAACTGAATGATCCGGTCTTTGCAACTGTTCTTTTCCAGTCTGCCAGATTTTCTCTGTTGTAGCCGGTGAAAGTGTTTCATCAATATTAAAATATCTTTTCATTTCCAGATGTGTCCAGTGATACAGTGGATTTCCGATGCTGTTCTGAACAGTCTCTGCCCATGCAAGAAACTTTTCATAAGGATCGCCATCTCCCGTAACTAATTCTTCCGGTACACCATTGGCGCGCATACCGCGCCATTTATAATGATCTCCGCCGAGCCATACCTGTGTCAGATTGTCATAACACTTGTCTTCATAAATTTCTTTTGGACTCAGATGGTTATGAAAATCAATGATCGGCATGGTCTCTGCCACATTATGATATAGCTCCTTTGCTGTCTCATTCGTCAGTAAGAAGTCGTCATGAATAAATGATTTCATTAAAGAGCCTCCATCTATTTTTCCCATACATATTTTTTCAATGTTTCTCTGACTGCACCAGTTCCCTGAAGCATCTCTTTGAAATAACCGCATACCTTTTCTGCAAGCCCTACTTCGTAAAGATCCACGCCAAAGATCTTCTTGTCCTTTAAAATCGGACGGATTATTTCTTCTATCTTCGCGTTTTCACCAAGCTGTATCTTAGAAAATACCGGGCTTAAGCTCTGCAGCATCGGATCCGGACTAAGTTCGAATGCATTTCCATTATCATCTACAGCAAGCAGATAGCGAAGCCATCCTGCAAATACAAGTGCAATCAGCTTCAGATCAGAGGTTTTCAACTCTTCTGATTTTTCATATGCTTTGATTGTCTCACCAAAACGGATGGAAAGTTTTTGTGAAGTATCTGTCGCAATCCGCTGTGGTGTATCCGGCATAAATGGATTTGGAATTCGGATTTTTAAAACTGTATCAATAAAATCCTTTGGGTTAATAATTTTAGGATCTGTCACAACCGGAAGTCCCTCTTTGTATCCAATTACTTCAACCAGTTGTCTGAGATCTTCATCTTTCATCTCATCAGCAATAAGCTGGAAATCCAGCAGACAGCCAAATACTGCAAGAGCTGTGTGAAGTGGATTCAAACAAGTACACACTTTCATGCGTTCTACTTTGTCTACTGTCTCACGGTCTGTAAAGATCAATCCACCCTTTTCAAGTGCAGGTCTTCCATTTGGGAAAGCATCTTCAATCACGAGATACTCACATTCTTCTGCATTCACGAACGGTGCAACATAAGTGTTTTTTGAAGTAATAACCGGAGCCAGTTCTTCCACACCATCGTTCTGAAGTACTTCTTCCACAGAAGCATTTGGACGTGGTGTGATCTTATCAATCATAGACCACGGGAAAGATACTTCCTTCGGATTGGAAACATATTCCACAAATTCCTGTGGAACAGACTCGTTAGAAGCCCACCCCTTTGCAAATGTGAGAATGGCAGCACTCAACTTGTCTCCATTGTGAGAACAGTTGTCAGTACTTACAAATGCGATTGGTTTTCTTCCGTTTTCAAAACGTGTATAGAGAAGAGACGCTACTTTTCCCATGTAGCTGCATGGTTTTTCCGGTCCACTCTCAATATCTTTCTTTACATCCGGAACTATCTCTCCTTGTCTGTCAGTCACACTGTAACCTTTTTCTGTAATAGTAAATGTTGCCATCTGAAGGGAAGATGAAGCAAAGATTTCTTTTAGTCTTCCAAAAGCTTTTTCATTCTCACTGTCTAATGCAAGAGACTCAACAACACTTCCTGTCACACTTTTTTCCATTGTTCCATCTGCTTTTAAAGTTACAAGGATAGAATAATCGTCATGCGGATGGTTCATCTTCTCGATAATCTCATAATCATATCCTTCTGCCACAACAAGTCCTCGCTCAAGCACACCTGCGTCCAGCAGGTTCTGGACTACATTTGCATGGAATGCACGAAAAATATTTCCTGCGCCAAAATGTATCCAGAACGGATTTTTCTTTGTAGCATCTGCGACCTTTTCACGATCGTATTTGGGAAGCTGATAACCCTTTTCTTCCCATAAAGCATGATTTTTCAGTCCTTCCTTATTCAGCTTCATGCTTTTTCTCCTCCTTTGTGATTGCTTCCCACAATCCATTAAGATAAGTTGCCCCGAGTGCACGGTCATATAAACCATATCCCGGCATTGCCTTTTCTCCCCAGATCATTCTTCCGTGATCCGGACGGATTGGTCCTTCGAATCCAATATCATAAAGTGCTTTCATAATTTCAAACATATCGAAGGAACCATCTGATGAGAGATGTGCAGCTTCTTCAAAATTCGTCGGTGTATGGAACTTCAGATTACGCACATGTGCAAAGTGAATTCTTCCTTTTAAGGAACGAATCATATCCGGAAGATCATTTTCCAGATTTGTTCCATAAGAACCTGAACAGAATGTAACACCATTGTGCGGATCGTCAACCATATGCATCATTCGGAGAATATTTTCCTTGTTGATAATGATACGCGGAAGTCCGAACACACTCCATGCCGGATCATCCGGATGGATTGCCATGTAAATATCATATTTATTACATACAGGCATGATACGCTCAAGGAAATACTTCAGATTTTCAAAGAGCTTTTCATCGTCAATATCTTTATACATTGCAAACAGTTCTTTGATATGCTCCATACGCTCTGGCTCCCAGCCCGGCATCACGGTGCCATTCATATCGGAAGCGATAGAACCAAACATATCTTCCGGATTCAGTGCATCAACAGCTTCCTGTGTATAAGCAAGAACTGTTGAGCCGTCCGGACGCTTACGGGCAAGCTCTGTCCTCGTCCAGTCAAAAACAGGCATGAAATTATAACATACCAGATGGATATCCTCTTTTCCCAGATTCTCCAGTGTCTCAATGTAGTTGTCAATATATTTGTCTCGGTCTGCACTTCCTGTCTTGATCGCATCGTGTACATTCACACTCTCAATACCTGAAATATGGAGTCCTGCTGCTTCTACTTCATCTTTCAATGCACGAATACGTTCCCTGCTCCATACTTCTCCCGGAGCTGTATCATACAATGTTGTGATTACTCCTGTTACTCCAGGAATCTGTCTGATTTGCTCTAATGTAACTGTATCAAATTTTGATCCATACCATCTAAGGGTCATTTCCATAACTCTGTTCATCCTTTCTATCATGCTTTCGGATTTCTCGCGGTCGCATTTGTTAATTTTCTTTCTTAATTCCCTGTAAAATGCGGTTAATCTGTTTGATGCTTTCCTCATCTGCACCCGACTGCTTGAGCAGACTTACGAGTGTCATACGTCCCATCATTCTCTGCAGTCCCGGATTGTCTTTTACTGCATCTGCCACATCTCCTCGTTCAGAAGCTCCTTTTGCCATCATTTCATCAATGATCGCACCCGCTTTTGGATTTGCTTTAATCTCTGCTAATTTATCATTGATTGAGAAACATTCTGGATCTAACTCATCTGCATCAAACCAGTTCGTAATCGGACTGCGTTTTACAAAAATGTAATCCGGGTTTTCTTTTTCCACTTTTTTTACTGTAATGTTGTCTGTACAGGAATCTGCAATCGCAGTGATCGTATGCTCACCTGTGATTGGCACATTGAACTTGAAGATTGTTTTTCCTGTCTGTGTCTCAAATTCTTTTCCATCTACAACCAATGTTACTTTTGGCTGGTTGGAATATACTTTCACTTCCGTTACATCTTCTGTGCGGTCTACATAGCGTTTTCCACATAAATGTACGAATGGTTCTTTCTTATTCCATGCTGCTTTATACAGATAAAATGCATCTTTTTTTGTTTTACGATCGATTGTCACAAGACCTTTCTGATTCTCTCCATGCTTGCCGCCTTCATCTCTTCCATCGGCAGCGAAATCAAACAAGTTCCATACATGTGTTGCCCATAACCACGGGCGTTTTTCAATCATCTGAAGGATGTGTTCATGGTATACTGCCTGATAGCTTTCTGTGTAATCACCTTTCTCCGGTGCCGCTGCCTGATACTGTGGGTTTGCATCTGCACCATATTCAGAAAATCCAATCGCTCTGTCCGGATATTTTTCATGATATTCATCAAAGAATTCATCGTTCTGCTCCAATTCCCCAAGATACCATCCGAAATACAAGTTATAACTATTAATATCCGGAATCTCAAGAATCGGAGAATCTGTCTCGAGCATAAATACATTTGCCATTGTAGTAAGACGCGTACTGTCCAGTCTGTGACATAAATCATTTAATAATCTGTGGTTTTCCAGAAGGTCATCATCTACCACACTGGCTGCTGTGATTTCATTAGAAAGCCCCCAGCAGATAATGGATGGATGATTGTAATTCTGTACCACCAGTTCTTCCATCTGGGAAAGTGTATTTGCACGTCCATTCTTCATATGCATCGTAATATATGGAATCTCTGCCCATACAATCAGTCCATTTTCATCACACAGATCATAAAACTCCTGTGCATGCTGGTAGTGTGCCAGACGAAGTGTTGTGGCTCCGATTTCTTTTATGATTTCCATATCCTGTTTGTGATGTTCCATCGTAAGTGCATTTCCAACACCTTTGAAATCCTGATGTCTGGAAACACCGCGAAGCAGATAAGGATGTCCATTTAAAAAGAAACCTTTCTGTGGATCTATATGATATTCACGGCATCCAAAACGAGTGCTGACGCTGTCTCTATTTTCCAGAAAAGCTTTTGCTGTATAGAGATATGGATCATCCACTCCATCCCAAAGATGTACATTTTCAATCACAAATTCTGCCTTTGCATGTCCATCTTCTACTGAAGCATTTATTTTCTCCTGGTTTACTTCAAAGGTAACCATATCTGCGTCACCACATACCCAGGCCTCAACTGTCACAACAGCTTTCTTTTCTTCCAAATTAACAACGGGTGTTACTTTGATTCCCTGAGATCCACAGTAAGCAAGATCAAAATGTGTTTCCGGAACAATGATTAAATTTACATCACGGTAGATTCCACCATAAAATGTAAAGTCTGCCGCCTGAGGATATACTGTCGTATTGTTCGAGTTATCAACAGAAACAACCAGTGTATTCTCTTCCTGCAGTCTTTCTGTGATTTCTACACGAAACGTAGAATATCCGCCTTCATGGCGAGATATTTTTTCTCCATTCAGATAAATCTCTGCTGTCATTGCAGCTCCACAAAATTCGAGATAAACCTTATCTGTTTCGTTCTTTTCCGGTTTTGCGAATTTTTTCACATACCAGCAGATTCCTCGATGATAATCATTTCCGCCATCCTGTCCGTCAACCGCATTCCAGGTATGTGGGAGAGCAATGCTCTCCCCTTCTCCCTTTGCAGCTTCCACTTCGTCAGCCGCATTTTTTATAAATTTCCAGTTGTCATTAAATAATACGATATTTCTCATATTTTCTAGTTCCCTTCTGCTTTTGCCACATTCTTTTTATTTTCAATTCGCTTCTGTACAGCGATCATTTCCTCTTTGTCGAGCTTACAGAACTTCATAGCGATCAGTGTACAGATCCATCCTAGGATTGGAAGTCCAAATATTACAATCATTGTCAGCCAGAAAATCTGCGGTGTACAAGCTTCTCCCGGCTGTGGCATTGTCTTCGTATATCCAATCACAGCAACTGCACCCGCTGCAATCAGTGCGCTGACAGAAGAAATGATTTTATCCAGTAAACTGTAAACACCTGTGACAACTGCCGGAATATAACGACCGCTACGGTCAAGCTCATAGTCGATGATATCTGACATAAAAGATATATTTGCTGTTGAAACACACATCATTGCACCATTTTTACAGAATGTAAGTATAACGTAAATAATTGTCATCGCACCCATCTGTGCAATCTTACTTGGATCGATTGCTACAAAGAACAGAAACATCACAACAGATACACCAACACTAATCTTTGTCCATGTAATAATTGTTCTCTGACTTCCAAACTTTCCTGCATACTTTGCACCTGCTACTGCAAAGATGATAGATGGAACCATTCCTATTACTCCAAGAATAGAAGCAAGTCCCATATTGCCAATTACAATACCGTTGAGCATTGTTGTGATAACTGCCTGTGCTGCTGTCTGCTGTGCCAGCTTATCAGAAGCTGCTGATACGATATAGCACTGAAGTGGACGATTGCCCTTTAATACTTCAATCATATCTTTTACTTTCAGTGGCTCTTTCTTTTCCTGAAGACCAACAAAATTTTCCGGTTTGTCATATTCTGAAACCGCAATGCATACAAGAATTACTCCGATACCTGCAATTACAAGACAAATCTTACATGCTGCTGCCAGAAATTCAAGATTATATGTTCCACCGAAGTTTGGAAGTACAACTGCATTTAATACAATACTTAAAATCATCGGTGTCATATAGTTAACAATTGTTTGCCATACGCCTACTGTCGGGCGCTGCTTCGGATCATTTGTAAGAAGCGGCGGGATTGTCTGTGCTGTCATATTTGCCAGTGTGTAACCAATCACATAAAATACATACAGAATAATAAATACTGCAACTCCAAATCCTTTTCCTGCTGCCCAGTCATACATTGCCAGAAGTGCGATTGCTTCAATAATAAAACCACTGATCAACAGAATACGAATCTTTCCGTATTTCGTATTTATTCTGTCATATACAAATGCCAGCATTGGGTCTGTGATCGCATCCAGGATACGTGTACTTGTCAGTATTGCTCCAACCGCTACTGTAGCAATTCCGAATCCAATACTTGCTGCATAGCTTGCCATACCAATTAACTGGTAAATCCCCATTCCTACCAGACCATTGCAGGCATATAAAAGAATCTGCCATAATTTTGCACGTCGATACTGAACACCATCAATCTCACTCTGTGTTCGTTTTTTTGTTTTTGCCATAATTTTTTCTCTCCTTTGTCCTCCATACATCCATTCGTTTCTTGATGTGGTTTCTTCATGATGTTACTATAGAATAATTTTGTATCTTATGCCGTTCACAAATTCATAAAGATGTTCTGTAATTCATGCGCATTTCACAACAGTATGAATTTCAAAACATTTTACCAAGAAATTGAACATTGGAGGTACTTTCCTAATATAGAAAAAGCAAACGAAACAGGCACATCCTGATGATGTGCTGCTTCATTTGCGGTATATTTTCCGATATTCCGTTGGCGACATTCCTGTCATTTTCTGGAAACAGGTATAGAAATAGCTTCTCGTACTAAATGCAAGTTCATCACTGATTCCCTGAATCGTCTTTTCTGTACTGGACAGAAGGATTTTTGCCCTCTCAATCTTATTCTTCTGAACATAATCCTTTACACTATTACCAATTTCTTTTTTAAACTTATGTGAAAAATAATATTCCGTATATCCTGTATTCTTCGCGAGAGCTGCAATCGAAATTTCTTCTGTCAGATGATTCTTTATATATTCGCAAGCATTTCTCATTAAATTAGAAACAGAAGGATTGTTCTTCAATTCCTGTACACGACTAACATAATCATCCAACATTTCTGAACATAATCTGTTCGTATCTGCCATGGATTTGCAATACTCAATTTTCTTAGCATAATAGTCATTCAGATCATACGCAATATCCGGCGACAGACCACCATAAATACATGACCTTGAGCATAAGGTTAATAAAACAAGGCAATTATTCTTATGGCTGCGGAGCGCATCTCCAATATTTGCCTTCACACCATGACTTAATGTATATGATTTTTGAAGCACCTCTTTATACTTCATATTTCCATCTGCCAGCATCTGGCAGAAAAGCTGTTCATTCGCCCATATTCCGGCATGAGAAGTACTTTTTACGGAGACCTCCTCTTGTCCGGATGGATTGTTTGACAAAAGTACGACCTCATTCATTGCAATCCTCTGTTGATTCAGACAATAATGAAGCATTACTGCATACTGTATCACAATATTAGAAGGAACTGTCGGAATCTTTTCTATGATTGCCTGCATTGCAATTCGCAGTTTTACAGACAATTCATACGAATCCATTTTTTTCTGGAGAAACAGATAGGTATTCTGTCCACAGAAAACGGGACCGATCATATGAATCTGAACCGGATTATCATTTTCCAATTGAAATCCGGCAATCCACATCAGATTGGCATCCGTCTCCAGAACAACCGGAGTATATTTTTTTTCGGACAAATGTTGGAAAATCAAGTCTTTAAAATTCACAAAATCAAAGAAAGCACTGGAAAACAAAGCATTTTCCCAGTCTGTTTCCAGCAGATGAAAATCCATATCAAAACTCCAATAATGCAGTTCATAATTACAATTAATCAATTCCAGAAAAAAAGAAATTTTATCCTTTGTCTCCATTGTGCTTTCCTCCTTTGTGTCATTCAAAATATGGTGCAAGAAGTTTTCTGTCATTCTCGCAATTACAGCGTATCACTGCACCTTCCAATAATTCCGGCTGGTTGCAGACAGAATATAAAATAAACCGGCTCAGAGAAGATTTCAATGCTAATTTATCTCCTTCTGTTGACTCAAAAAACACCTCCTGTTCACATTTTGTCACATCTTCCAGAAATGTCTTCAGATCAATTGTATTTTTAAATGGAAAGACAAATCCCATAAAGCAACCTCCCTTATCTATCGGAATGAGCCAAGATATGTAAGACTCTTTTTCGGTATTCTTGTCTGTGTAGAGCGGTCCACTGCAATAAGACCAAATGTCATAGAGTATCCTTTCTGCCACTCAAAGTTATCAAGCAAACTCCAATGGAAGTACCCCTTTACCGGAATGTTATCCTGAATACAGTTTTGGATACCCTCAAGTGCTTTTTCAATAAACGCAACTCGTCTGCTGTCATCATCTGTTGCAATTCCATTCTCTGTTACAATCAAAGTTCCTTTAAAATCCTCTGCAACCTTGCGTATTACATGTTCCAGTGCTTCCGGATAAACCTCATAATTCATCTGGGTAAGTTCAGACCCCTCCGGAGCAGACATTCCACCTTCCGGTCCAAATAAAGAACGGGTATAATTCTGTACTCCAAGAAAATCATCATCCTGGATATATGGAAGGTAATGTGTGAATTCATTTTCCCATTCTTTTTCGGCAAAAGGCTCTCCTCCTGCCTGGGCAACCTGCATATCATGAAGACTTAAAGTAAGTCCCACCTGAATCTGCGGTGCCAGTTCTTTGATCACTTCTTTGGCAGCCTGATGTGCTTTCAGGACAAGAATATCGCTCTCCGCAGAACGCACAGAAGTAAAATTGGCAACTTTTTCTACACCAAATACTTTTTTATTTTCTTCTGCCGCAGCCTTCTGCTCCTCCATCATTTTCTGTAAATTAATACCAACCTGAACTGTACCATCTGCATCATCTTTGCCGGCAGCTTCCTGCGCTTTTGCCATCTGTGCCATCATCTGACGTTTGTAACGTTCCGCAATCGCTGTGATCTGCAGTCCCATATTTGCTTCGTTGATCGTGCAAATATAATTCATCTCGTCTCCCAGTTTTTCAATCACATAACGTGTATAACGTGCAAAATCATCAATTGTAGTTTCTGCTTCCCAGCCACCTTTACTGATCAGCCATACCGGGCTTGAGAAATGATGCAATGTAACAATCGGTTCTAAGCCATGTTTTCTGCAACATCTGATCACGCTGCGATAATGCTCAATGGTCTCTTCACTAAAAACACCTTCTTCCGGTTCAATCCGCGCCCATTCTAAGGAAAAACGATAAGCATTCAATCCTGCCTCTGCCATTAATTTAATATCTTCTTCATAGCGATTGTAATGATCCACTGCATCCAGAGAAGGTTCTACATAACTTGTATGTTCCATATGCTCCATTGCCCAGCAGTCACTGTTTGTGTTATTCCCCTCTACCTGGTGTGCTGCTGTCGCTGCACCAAGTAAAAATTCTTTCGGAAAATGTGTCATTTAAATATCCTCCTTAATTTTTTATTGTTACACATGTCGCATGAATGACAACCATGTATATTCTGTACAATTTTCATATTCATAATAAATCTTTCTGCTATTTTTCGTGTTAAACAATTAAGGATGATGTTCATTTTTTCGTTAAATTATAGTCTGTATAACGAATTATAATACATTTACACGAAATAGAGAACACAAATTTTTCAGATTTATTGTATTCTTAATAAAAATGTGGTAACTGTTCAGAGCAACCTCCAAAATGCTACGCATTTCGTCGGTGTGGCGTATCCGCCAAATAAAATTTCAAAAACATTCTTAAAAATGCAAGCATTTTATACTTGTTTTTGAAATTTTGCTTGGCTCTGAACAGTTACAAAATGGGAAAGAAGGATTAAGATGGCAATAAAAGCAGTACAACAGATTATGCTTGGAAGCGTAACTAAAAACGAAAAAGAAACATTAGAAACATTAAACCGAATAAAAAAAGCCGGCTATGATGGGATTGAGTTAAACGGATTTATGATCCGCCCCACTTCATTTCTGGTTCGTACAATGACAAAGATGGCTGGAATGCCTGTCGGAAAAGGCGGCAATTACGACTGGGCTTCCCTTGTAAAACAGGCAGGGCTTCAGGTTGTCAGTGTCCATGAAGATCTTGGAACCATCCAGCGTGAATCTGACACTGTAATTACCGAAGCAAAAAATTTCGGTACTAACAAGGTTGTTATCACAGGAATGTACCGCTTTGATTATTCAGACAACAGCGCTGTATTAAAACTTGCACGTGATTTAAATGAAGCCGGTGAAACGCTTAACCAATCTGGAATCCACCTGCTTTATCATAATCATAACTGTGAATTTCGTAAAGTGGAGCCTGGGAAAACAGCCTATGATCTTCTGATTGAAAATACAGATCCTGATCTGGTCGGATTCGAGTTTGATTCCTACTGGCCTACGGAAGCCGGCGTATCTGCCATTTCACTTATGAAAAAATTAGGCAGCCGCATGAAATTATACCATATCAATGATCGTGGAACGAGACTGGAAGGAGCATCCATGACACCAATCTTAAAATCTGACAGCATGGAACTGGGCTATGGTAATATGAATCTGAAAGAACTTGTAACACAGGCGTTGCGTGTAAATGTAGATGCCGTTATTCTTGAGAGTCATAAAAACTGGATTGATAAATCTCCTTTAAGATCTTTGGAAGTCAGTTCTGAATTTATGAATCGTGAAATCGTTTAAATCTGTCAGAATCTATAAAAAGCTACCAAAAGGTAGCTTTTTATAGTCTGCTCGACTTGAATTTTTATGCTGCTATCCTATTTTCTGCGCGGAGCCATTGTACTTCATCATAAATTGTTTCTGAAAATGGTCTTGTATAGTAACCCAATTCTTTTTTTGCTTTGCTGCTGTCAAATTCATTATTTCGAACCAGATTATAAACCATAAATTCCGTAATAAAAGGATCTTTTTTTGTTATTTTTGCAACCAATGTACTTACCTTTACAATGAATTTTGTAACCGGCATAGGCAAAATAATTTTTGCCATCTTCACTCCACTCGCCTTGCTAATATAAGAAAACATATCTCTCATCCCTACAACGTCATTTCCCAGAATATATCCTTCTCCGATTCGCCCTCTATCCACTGCTGCAATGGTTCCTGCTGCCAGATCTCTCACATCGACTGAGTTAAAAGAACCCGGAAAGCCTACTTTGTTTCCACCACTACAATATTGTTCAATAAAGGTAGAAACCGGTCCACCAGCATAGTCATTTGGTCCGCAAATACCAGTAGGATATACTACCGTGGCCTTTAATCCTTTTTCTTTAACCGCATCAAATACCAACTGTGTTGCCATCGCTTTTGTTTTCCCATAATAACCTATAATTTCATTTAACTCGAAATCTTCAGGCTCCTTCATCCTTTCCCCATTTGGAAGTTCTGAAATTGTTCCCGTTGAACTGACATAGACCAGTTTCTCGACATTCTTTTTCAGACACATATCAATGATATTCTGAGTGCCATCCACATTCACACGACGTACAAGCTCATTTGGCTCTTCTTTTAAATATACAATGCTGGCACAATGAATACAAACAACACGCTGATCGTCAACTGCAAAAAACTCTTCAAGAGATTTTTTATCCGTTAAATCTCCATATACAATTTCTACCCCATCAGGAACATACTTTACAGCTTTATCCCCTTTTAGAACAAGACCTCTTACAAGGCATCCTTTTTCAAGCAGCTGTCTGGCAATATTGTTACCTAAAAATCCAGCCGCTCCGGTTAACAAATACATTCTTTCATCTTTCATTTTTTGACCTCCATGATTATTCCATAATCTCTGGATGTTTCCATGTTGAAACATTCTGATGTCCCGCTGATAATGCGCCGTCTACCGGAATTGCAGCTCCTGTAATATAACGCGCCATATCACTTGCAAGGAATAATGCCAGATAACCACATTCCTCCGGATTTCCCATACGACCTGCCGGACAGTCTTTTGCAAAAAATGCAAGTGCCTGCTCCGGAGCATTTCCAAAGATAGAAGTTTTTGTATATCCCGGACAGATTGCATTTACTGTAATTCCATAAGGTGCATAATCCAGTGCAGCCGCCTTTGTCATACCTACAACTCCATGCTTTGTTGCAGTGTAAAGTGCCTGTCCGCGCTGAGGCATAATTCCTGCGATTGACGCTACATTGATCAAAAATCCCCCCTGACTATGCGACTTGAAAATAGCTTCTGCTCCATATTTCATTCCTGCAAATACACCTTTGCTATTTAATGCGAAAATCCGGTCATAATCCTCCATTTCGTATTCATGTAATGGACTGCCTCCCTGTCCGATACCGGCATTACTTACAATTCCATCCAGTTTTCCATAATGTTCTACTGTTTTATCAATCAGATTTTTGATCTGCTGCATATCACTGCAGTCTGCCTGTACAAAGATAGCATCGCCTCCATTTTCACAGATTGTATCTGCCACTGCCTGTCCCTGCTCTATATTTATATCTGCACAGACCACTTTCATTCCATTTTCTCCAAAAATCTTTGCAACTGCCTCTCCAATTCCGCTGCCTGCTCCTGTAACAATTGCTACTTTCCCATTTACACTTGAAAAATCCATTTTTCTTCTTTCCTTCCTTTATTCTGTGGATTGCCACTTTTTATTTCTGTAATCCATCACCTGTTTTCTGATAATAGAATAAAAGATGTATATAAACTCAACATAAACTTTTGCTTATAAACATACAAAAAATGAAGTTCCTTTTCCAACTCTGCTCTCCACACATATAGAACCACCCGACAATTCGACAATTCTTTTTACAATAGACAGTCCAAGTCCAAAGCCTGAGGTTTCATGCGAGTCATCACCCTGATAATAACGTTCAAAAATATGACTCACTGTATCATCATCCATTCCCTGACCTTCATCTTTTACTTCAATTTGGATGCCTTCTTCTGTCTTTCTTCCATTGACAGACACTGTTGTATGTTCCGATGAATACTTTCTGGCATTGTCTAGCAGATTCGTCCAGACTTCATCCAGCAACTCTTCGTTTCCGAAATACCATATCTCCGGAAGATTCACTTCCAAACTGATGTGTTTTGCTTCAAAAGCCGGCAACTGCAGAATTGCACAATTCCTTATCTGGGAATCCAGCCGATATTTTTCTTTCTTCCGAATCAGTTCCATATTTTCAAGTTTAGAAAGTAACAGGGTATTCTGAGATAATTGAGATAAACGCCCTGCTTCTTTTGCCATAATATTCAGATATTCTTTTTCCTCTTCTTTTGGAAGATCATTTACTGCCAAATATTCTGCCATTCCTTTTACAGAGTTAATCGGTGTCTTAAATTCATGAGAAAAATCTTTCATAAACTGCTTCTGCTGTTCATCCGCATTTTTCAGTTCCTTTACCATGCGATTAAAATTTTCGTAAATTGCTTTATATTCACCTGAATGCTTTAATGATAATTCTACATCCAGATTCCCTTTTGCGACCTCATCCAGTCCATTGATCAGTTTTTCCATTCTCCGATACAACATAGCAGAAACAACCGCAAGAACAACGCCGCACAAATTTCCCATCGTCTGATAGATTGCAACACTCCATACTAAAAAATTGTCACTTTTTATATCAAAATAATAATAACGTATGGCTACCGTGACCAGATAGGATGCAACTGCAAAAACATTAACGATAATCCCCAGTCCGACAGCCCAGCGGATCGTCCCAATCCGCTTTCTTCCTTCACTTACCACATCCATTGTTTTTTATTTCTCCTCGATATCCAAGCCCACGTACTGTAACGATTTCAAATTCCGGATAAGAAGCAAACCGCTTTCGCAAACGATTGATATGCGTTCTTACAGTTGTTTCATCGGAATCTGTTTCATATCCCCAGATGTCATCCAGCAATTGTGTTGTAGTAAATACTTTCTTCGGATAGGACAGAAGTTTAAATAACAAATCAAATTCTTTTTTGGGAAGCGTGATACGTTCTTTCCCACGGCTTACTGTATTGTCCTCTTCGCTTATTATCAACTCGCCAATTGTAATTTTCTTTTCCATGTGAATCTGTGATCTTCTCAGAAGTGCACGTACTCTCCACTGAAGTTCTTCGTAATGCACAGGTTTTGTCATATAATCATCAATACCGATTGCGAATCCATTCTTCTTATCTTCCCACTCTTTTTTTGCTGTCATCATAAGAACCGGAGTTGTTTTATCCATCATCCGAAATTGTTTTACAAATTCATAGCCGTCCATCTTCGGCATCATCACATCTGCAATGACCAGATCTGCTTTCTGATGTTCCAGCTTCTCCAATGCTTCTACTCCATTGGATGCCTCCACTACATTGTATTCATTTTTCAAATGTAATTTTGTAACCAGCCTTGTACTGCTATCGTCTTCTACAACTAACACGGTAATCATAGCTTTTTTTATCCTTTCTGAACAAAGAATGTGCCTCGGCACATTCTTGCGCCTGCGGCGGTCGCTTGCGACATCTACATTGTACGCCGCAGTGCGCATCCTTAGCGGAGCGTTTTTAATATATTAGGAAAGCACTTTCCTAATATATTAAAAACTTGTTCTGTAAATTGGAATTGCATTAATCACAGGTTCTTCATATGGATGGACTTTCTTAATTGCCTGAATT
>ERZ869983.103-NODE-103-length-28540-cov-4.910726_pt1 | contig 28540 bp, 25 predicted proteins | sample MGYA00521106_ERZ869983 | MGnify/ENA primary metagenome ERZ869983 (study PRJEB32232, sample SAMN07284972) | human gut metagenome | biome: human-associated habitat; material: feces | host: Homo sapiens | place: Tanzania | collected 2014-04-05 ...
AAGATAATGGAATCGGTATGTCACCGGAATTCCAGAAAATTATGTTTGATCCTTTCAGCCGTGCGGATGACCATCGGACAACCAGAGTTCAGGGAACTGGTCTGGGAATGGCAATTAGCAGAAATATTGTAAATCTGATGAATGGTAATATTAAAGTGGACAGCACCTTACACAAGGGAACCCGAATTACGGTAACGATTTATCTGGAACTTCAGAAAAAAGAAAAAGAACAGGATAAAAATCTGATGAATCTGCCTGTTCTGGTTGTGGATGATGATAAGACATGCTGTGAAAGTACAGTTGCCACACTGAAGGAAATCGGTATTACGGGTGAGTGGGTTCTCTCCGGAAGAGAAGCCGTTGAGCGTTGCCATGCACGCCATGAGTTGAGAAGTGATTACTTTGCTGTTATTCTGGACTGGAAGATGCCGGATATGGATGGCATAGAAACTGCCAGACAGATCCGAAAACGGATAGGGAAAGAGATAACCATTATTGTACTGACATCCTATGAATTCAGTGAGATCGAAGAGGAAGCAAAGGCGGCGGGCATAGATGCTTTTATTGCAAAACCGTTATTCCGTTCCCGGCTGACGGCAACACTGCGGCAGTTTACTTCTGGCAAAAAAGAAAAAACAGCAAGAAATTATCTGGAGAAGCTGTCAGAAGCAGATTATACAGGAAAAAAGATTCTGCTGGTCGAGGATAATGAGTTAAACAGAGAAATTGCAGTTGAAATTTTACAGATGACAGGGGCAGAAGTGGAAACAGCAGAAAATGGAAAAATTGCAGTTGAAAAAGTGGAAGTTTCTCCGAAAGGTTCGTATGATCTTATTTTTATGGATATCCAGATGCCGGTCATGAATGGGTATGAGGCAACCGCTGCGATCAGGAGTCTTCCGGGTAAACAGGGAAAACTGCCGATTGTTGCTATGACTGCCAATGCTTTTGCAGAAGACGTACAGCTTGCCAAAAATACAGGTATGAATGGACATATCGCAAAACCGCTGGATATGAATAAGTTGAATGATGTTCTGGAAAGCTGGCTGTAATTGCTTCCCACTGTTTTTGATCAGATGTTTAGACCATTATAAATTTCAATTCGGATGGCAGGCTGTATATTGCAGTTCACAGCGGACGCAGTTTTTTTGCTCTTGGCAAGGGTCGTGAAAATTCGGCACAGCTGCGCCAGCGCTTTACCTGCGAACTGAAATGGTTTACGAATAGGATTGGTACATTTTGCGATTGGTTATACGTCAATACCATCTCTGGATAGAACACCCTGAGTATAGTAGTGCTTGACTTCACGCATTTCCGTAACCAAATCTGCGTAATCAATAAGCTCCTGCGGTGCATATCTTCCAGTGAGGACGACTTCTACTTTCGGGTTTCGATTTTGCAAGATTTTAATTACGTCTTCACTGGAAAATAATTTGAAATACAGGGCGATTGTAATCTCATCTAAAATCACCACATCAAATTCGCCGGATTCCAAAATTTTTCCGCATTTTTGTAAAGCTGCAGTTGCGACTTCTCTATCATGTTCATCAGGTTTTCGGTCAATGAAACAGCCAGCCCCAAGCTGCTCGATTTTGATGCCGTCCATTACAGTTTCTATGCCGGTTTCGTGGTATTTCATGTCTTTAATAAACTGGGCAATATACACTTTCTTGCCGGCAAACAAGGCTCTTAAAGCCAGACCAAAAGCCGCTGTACTCTTTCCTTTGCCATTTCCGGTGTATACGTGAACAAATGATTCTTTCATAAGAGCTACCTCCTGATTTTTGTATAGTTGTTATCTTTTATTTTATCATGAATCAGGATGTCTGTTAATCTTTTATCTTGACAGGAGAGCATTTTTAGTATATGATTAGTACCAATAAAGGGGAGTAACCTACGTTACAAATAGCGTTTGTGGTGTCGTCAGTACGATGGAGACATCCGGTATCACAAAAAAATGGTGAGACTTTTATTGCATTTTTTATTATGCAATAATGGTTTCTTTTTTTATACAATTTTATCGAAAGAGTCTTTCATTGCATAATAAGCAGAGTACATTAGTAAACAGAGGAGGCTGAAACGTAATGAAAGAAATTTATCAACAATCAGTAGAAGAAGTTCTTGAACAGGTAGGCAGTAAAGAATTAGGACTTACGAGTGAGCAGGCAAGAAAGTCCAGAGAAAAATGTGGCTGGAATGAGCTTGCAGAAGGCAGGAAAAAAAGTATTGTTCAAATTTTCTTTGAGCAGTATAAGGATTTTTTAGTACTTATTTTAATTGCATCGGCAGTCATATCCGGCATGCTTGGAGATGTAGAGAGTGCGGCGGTAATTGTGACAGTAATTACAGTTAATGCAATTTTAGGAACGATACAGACTGTAAAGGCGGAGCAATCGTTACAGAGCTTAAAGAAGCTTTCCGGACCAGAGGCAAAAGTGTTGCGTGATGGAGTAGTTATCCAACTTCCGGCAAGAGAGTTGGTTGTAGGAGATGTAATTTTACTTGAGGCAGGCGATATGATACCGGCAGATGGGAGATTGATTGAAAATGCAAGCCTTAAGGTTGATGAAAGTGCGCTTACCGGTGAAAGCCTTGCAGTTGAAAAAAGTATGGATACTATTTTGAAGGAAGCACCGCTTGGTGATCGGACAAATATGTTGTTTTCCGGTAGTTTTGTAACATATGGGCGAGGAAAAGCAGTTGTTACTGAGATAGGAATGCAGACTGAAGTCGGAAAGATTGCGGGGCTTTTGAAATCCACTTCAGAAAAGCAAACTCCTCTTCAGATGAGTTTAGAAAAATTTGGAAAAAAACTTTCTATTTTAATTGTAATATTTTGTGGAATTTTATTTGCAATCAGCGTACTTCGTGGTGAAGAAATCAGCAGTGCGTTTATGTTTGCAGTGGCGCTTGCAGTTGCAGCAATTCCGGAAGCGTTGAGTTCGATTGTGACAATTGTGCTTTCTTTTGGAACACAAAAAATGGCAAAAGAGCATGCAATTATTCGTAAACTTCAGGCAGTGGAAGGTCTTGGAAGTGTTTCAATTATCTGTTCGGACAAAACCGGAACACTAACTCAGAATAAAATGACTGTAGAAGATTATTATATAGATGGAAAACGAATTTCAGCAAGTGAAATTGATATAACAGATCTGGCTCAAAGACAGCTTTTGGATGATAGTATTTTGTGTAATGATTCAACAAATGAAAATGGGGTAGAAATCGGAGATCCTACAGAAACTGCGTTAATTAATCTAGGAAGTCGATATGGAGTTGAGGCTGTAAGTGTAAGAAGTCTTTTTCCAAGGGTTGGAGAACTTCCATTTGATAGTGAGCGCAAAATGATGTCAACGCTGCATCAAATTGATGGTAAAAATCGAATGATCGTAAAAGGGGCAGTTGATCGGCTTTTAGAACGAACAGAACGAATTTGGACAAAAGCTGGAGTTCGAGAACTTACGGAAGAAGAAAAAGAAAAAATCCAGAAACAAAACCAGGAGTTTTCGATGGAAGGATTACGAGTGTTAGCATTTACCTATCGTGAGCTTCCTGACCGACATAACCTAACGATAGAAGATGAAAATCATTTAGTATTTCTTGGATTAATTGCCATGATGGATCCGCCGAGAGAAGAATCAAAAGCAGCAGTTGAAGAGTGCATAAAAGCAGGAATCCGTCCGGTTATGATTACAGGAGACCATAAAATTACGGCGGCGGCAATCGCAAAAAGAATTGGAATATTGCATGATTTATCGGAAGCTTGCGAAGGTACAGAAATTGAAAATATGAGTGATGAGCAGTTAAGGGAGTTTGTTCCGAATATTTCTGTATATGCAAGAGTATCACCGGAACATAAAATTCGCATTGTTCGCGCATGGCAGGAAAAAGGAATGATTGTGGCGATGACAGGAGATGGTGTAAATGATGCTCCGGCATTGAAACAGGCAAATATTGGTGTTGCAATGGGAGTAACCGGAACAGAAGTTGCCAAAGATGCGGCTGCAATGGTGCTTACAGATGATAACTTTGCAACAATTGTAAAAGCAGTGGAGAATGGACGAAATTTATATCGAAACATCAAGTCTGCGATTCAATTCCTCTTATCAGGCAACTTCGGAGCAATTTTAACGGTGCTTTGTGCATCACTGGCAGGGCTTCCGGTTCCGTTTGCACCGGTGCATTTATTGTTTATTAATCTCTTGACAGACAGCCTTCCGGCAATTGCACTAGGAATGGAGCCACATAGCAGTGAAGTGATGAATGAAAAACCAAGATCTGCAGATGAATCGATACTGACAAAAGATTTTCTTACGAAAGTTGGTCTGGAAGGCTTGGTAATCGGTATAATGACGATGGGTGCTTTTTTAACAGGGTATCATCAAAATGGTGCGTTACTCGGAAGCACGTATGCGTTTGGAACACTCTGTCTGGCACGTTTATTTCATGGATTTAACTGTAAATCAGATCATCCGGTTCTCTTTACAAAACGCTGTTTTAATAATAAATGGCTTCAGGGCGCATTTTTGCTTGGTGCAGCGCTTATTACAGCTGTGTTGATGGTTCCGGAGTTTCATACAGTGTTTAAAGTAGAAACTTTGACTTGGATGCAGCTTGGATGGGTATATCTGTATGCATTTGCCAGCCTTCCGATTATTCAATTTCTTAAATGGATACGTGTAAAATTAAGAAAAAATGGAGAATGATAATGGATTTAAATAAAATGAATATTAAAAAAATTCGGGAACTGATTGCATTTACTGTACTTCTTGTTGTTGCGTTATGGAAGTTCGATGTAGTAATCCATGTAATAAAAGAGCTGTGGGGAATTGTATTCCCCTTTGCTCTTGGTGGAGCGATTGCATTTGTGATCAATGTACCAATGAGTTTTTTAGAACAGAAAATTTTTGGGAGAGCAGAAGAGGGAAAACAGGCAGGTGGAAAGTTTGCAAGACCAGTCAGTCTGCTGCTTACCATTATATTAGTGCTTAGTGTGATCCTGTTAGTGCTGTTTGGTGTAATTCCACAACTTACGCGAACAATGGGAAACTTAATGACAAGTATTACTGATTTTATTCCGCAGATGCAAGAGTGGATTCGAAAATTTTCTAATGATAATCAGGAGATTATGAGCCTGGTAAATCAGGTGCAATTTGATTCTGATAAAGCAATTAAGTGGGGAATCAGCGTTCTTGGAAACGGAGCAGGCAATATGATGAATACGACAATGTCAGCAGTAGGCTCCCTTGTTAGTGGATTTGCAACTTTCTTTATTGCCTTTTCTTTTGCCTGTTATATTCTTTTTCAAAAAGAAAAATTACATGTACAGATAAGAAAGATCTTTTTTGCTTTTATTCCGAAACAAAAAGCGACGATGTTTCTTGATATTTGTTCCCTGACTTATCGCACATTTGCCAACTTCCTTACCGGACAGTGTGTGGAAGCTGTGATTCTCGGAAGTATGTTTGTCATTACATTAAGCATTTTGAAAATGCCATATGCACTTTTAATTGGAGTCTTGATTGCATTTACTGCATTAATCCCTGTTTTTGGGGCATTTATCGGGTGCGTGATGGGATGTTTTTTGATTTTTATGGTGAGTCCCAAACAGGCAATTTTGTTTATTGTTGTATTTCTTATTTTACAGCAAATTGAAGGGAATCTGATTTATCCACATGTTGTGGGTGGGTCTGTAGGACTTCCGTCAATCTGGGTACTTGCAGCAGTTACAATTGGTGGAAATCTTATGGGGATTGTAGGAATGCTTGTTTTTATTCCTTTGGTATCGGTATTGTATACGATTTTCCGCGAATTTGTATACGCGCGCTTGAAAAAGCAACATATAAAATCGGTAACAAAGACAAAAGTAGAGGAATATACCGCAGAAGAAATTGCAAAGATGGAAGGAACCTGTAAAAAACAAAATGATAAAGAGTAGAATGAAGGGATTCAATTCATTGGTTGCTGCAGCACTTTTAAAAACAGTTTGTTTTAACAGGAGTGTTTTCTGTTAAGGCAAACTGTTTTTTTGTAAAAATCCGTTGCGACAGTCAAAGAACGAATAAAACAATGAATTGACAAAGCAGTCGAGCTGTGGTATGGTATTTATATAAAATAAAGGATGAAATACGAAAGGAAACGAAAATTATGCAAAGTTTACTCGACGAATTAAAAGAAATGCAGGCAAAACTCTCTGCAATGATTGCACGGCTTGAAGCGGAACATAACACAGTAACTGCGACACTTGCAGAGATCAGAAGAGTGGCAGTGCTCGAAGAGATTTACAGAGCCGGAGGAACGGTAACCGCAAAGGAAGTCTCTTGTTTTGCAGAGAAGTATGGAAAGACACCTAGTTCAACCGCAGGGTATTATTCAGGAAATAAACCGTCACTAACAGCATCGGAAGATCGCTTAGCCAGAGTGCTTACGGAAACAGGACGGATGATTGTCTTAGAAAAACGGGAAGAGTGGGGAGAAGATTGGTTGGAGAGAGTGCCAATGGAGATTGTTTCAAATGCGTATGCCAGAGATACGGAAATCGTGTTTTGATTGCATCCAAATAATTAAAAGTTAGAAAGAGGAATAACAAACAATGGAATATAAAATCGCATTGCTTTTAAAAACACATTATCGTGATTTTTGCGAAGAAGAAATAAAGAAGACTCCTGATAACATCAAGCTAGATTATTATTTATATGATTCTTTGTCAGATCTTCAAGAGATTTTTCAAAAAGTTCATCGTCAGTATGATGGATTTTACGTGAGTGGATTGATTCCTTATCAGGCGATCAAGACCTTTGGAAAAGAAGGTCGCAAAGCGTTGGTTGAAGCTGCCAATATCGATATTGCAAACTCTTATCGTATCTTGATTCAACATTTAGTGGGAGAGAATGCTGTTTCGTTATCACGAATTGGTATGGATTTTTTACGATTTGAAAATAACCTGGAGGAAGTAATTGTACAAGATCGTTTTGCTGAGGTGGTGCACGATTATGAAGGACGGTGGAAAAATTTTAAAACGCTTGAAGAAATTGAGGAAGAAGAGCAAGCGGTAGTTGATTTTTATAAACAACAGTACGAAAAAAATGCAATTGATTTAATTATCACATATTTCCACAGTGCATGTGAAGCTATGGAGCAATCTAAAATTCCTTGTTATTACGTCTATGCAGGCAGTCAGGCATTTTGGCAATCGATTGAAAATTTAAAAAATAATATTGCATTACAGAAAATGGAAAGCGAAAAGTCAGCCGTCATCTGCGTGGATAAAGAAGAAATGCGAGATGAGCAGGACGAAAATTTTGAAGCTTTTGAAGAATCGCTGCTACAATATATGCAGGAATTTAATGTCGCACATTATAATCAGTTTGTGGTGAAAAATGGAAAGCATAATGTAGAACTCTATATGGATCAAGCAGAGCTGAAATCACTGACCAAAAATTTTGTACAGTGTCCTCTTTATACAACGCTAAATGAAAAATTAGGATTTGAAGGTTCTATTGGATATGGTGTTGGAGCAAATTTATATCAGGCACGTATTAATGCGATTAATGCCAGCAGATACGGGAAAAACGGAGGAAAAAAAGCGGGAGGCAGTTTCTATATTGACGAAAAAGAGAATCTCGTAGTTTTGAATATCGGAAAAGAAGAACAAGTAGTAAAAGTTGCGGAAGGCTATATCGAAAAAACTGCAAATGCAGTAAAGCTCTCAGCAGAGACGATTGTCCGAATTATCGGCGTGATGAAATCATTAAACAGCAATGAAATCACTTCGCATGATTTGGTCTATGGATTAAATATTTCTATGAGAAATGCAAATAAGTTTTTGTTAAAGTTGGAAAAATATCAATATGCAGAAATTATTGGCTATCGCAGAGTTGGAAACAAAGGTCGTCCGACGAGGGTTTATCGCTTGAAAATGCAGTATGAATTTTAAAAATCATAAAAAAATCCACTCTACGGAATTGTTGTAGAGTGGATTTTTTTATGTTTTAGATTCAATAGTTAGAATACCATAGTAGCAGCGGCAATCAAGACACCCTGAGTAACAAGCAGTGCCAGGAAAATCGGTACGATGAGTTTCCACCATTTTTCGATTTTAATACCGGCGATTCCACACATGATAGGAGCCATAGCGGTAGGCCAGATGATGTTGGAGAGACCATCACCAAACTGGAACGCAAGTACGGATACCTGTCTGGAAACACCGATTAAGTCTGCAAGAGGAGCCATAATTGGCATACTTGTAACTGCCTGACCGGAACCGGATGGAATTAAGAAGTTTAATAAAGTCTGTACAACTAACATCAGTTCAGAAGCAATCCATGCCGGGAATTTTCCAAGCGGAATAGAGATTCCATAAACGATGGTGTCAATGATATGTCCGGATTGCAGTACAACAAGGATACCTCTGGAAAAACCAATAATCATACATGCAACTGCGATATCTGTAAAGCTTGCAGCCATTTTTTGAGCGATGGTGTCCGGACCCCATCCCATGATGAAAGAACTGATAATTCCCATGAGCAGGAATACAGCGGATAAATCTTCAAAATACCATCCTTTGGTTTTAACACCCCATACAATAACGACAACTCCAAGTGCGAGTACTGCTAAAACCGCTTTTTCACGGATTCCAAAAGAATGATGTTCGATATCCTGAGGGTCCATCTCCATGTGGCTGAAATCATCACCGTAAACATAACTCTTGGTTGGATCTGCCTGTACTTTTAATGCATAACGGATTAAAAGGATAGAAGCGACAATAATCATCACTACATGACAGATGATACGGAATCCGATGCCTGACATCTGTGGAAGACCGGCAATGTCCTGTGCCATACCAACCGTGAACGGATTCATGACAGCTCCACTGTAACCAAGACCAACACCAAGTGCAACAATACCTAAACCAACCAGGGCATCGTATCCCATAGCGATTGCAATTCCTACGAAAATCGGGATAAATGGAAATGCTTCTTCAAAGACACCGATGGTGGAGGAAACGCAGCCCAAAACAAGGATGAAAATCGGAATAATGACGGCACGCGCCTTTCCTTTTAAGACTTTTAAGAGACCTGCAACAAGTCCGTTAAATGCTCCGGTCGAAATAATCAAACCGATTGAAGCATAAGCGATAAATACAAAGAAAATAACGCCACCGCCATTGAGCATACCATTGTAAATCGATTTGAGTGTTTCAAAAGGTCCTACCGGAGAAGCGTCCACGGTGTGATAGGTGCCGGGAACTACGACTTCGGTTCCGGCTGCATTGGCTTGTCGGTCAAACTCTCCGGCCGGAAGAATCCAGGTTAAAATTGCACAGATGATAATAATACCTGTCAAAAGTACAAGAATATGAGGTAGTTTAAATTTCCGTTTTTTATCAGTATTCATAGTATAATCCCCCTAATACATGAATTTCTATTCAGATTGTTTATGCTTTAATTCTTGCTGCCATGCATCGTGGACATCTTGGCGGAAGGAAGCATCATTTAACACTTTCAGCGCTAATGAAACGAGGCTGGAAGCACCTTTTTCCATAGCAATATTTGCTTCCGGTTCTAAAGTAGCGTCACGAAATGCCCGAGTATGGAGTGCAAGCGGTTTGTCTGTAATCGAAAGCAGTGCCTGGAGTGAAGGACAGCGATAGCTGACATTTCCTACGTCCGAGGAGCCCGCAGCAGGCGGAACCTCTTTTACTTTCATACCGTATTCTTTCATAAGCGTGCTGATTTCTTCTTCCAACGGAAGGGTTCGAACCATATCTGCAAAATCAGAAAGTCCAAAGCTTAATTTAACGTTACAATCTAAGGCCATAGCTGCCGCATCGGCACATTTCTTTATCATCTCATCGACTTTTAAGAGCCGAGCCATAGAAGCAGTACGGAATTCCATGCGGATTTTGCAATAATCCGGAATAATATTCGGTGCTTTTCCTCCGTCTAAGATTACCGAATTCACATGGATATCCGGAGTAAAGCATTCTCTTCTGGCATCAATTAAGTCCAAAAATTTTCTGCCGGCGGCAAGAGCACTTTTTCCGTCCCATGGTGCTGCTACAGCGTGAGCAGTTTCTCCGAAAAATTCTACAACATAGCAGCGTAAGCTTAGCACATCCATGTCGGCAACGCAGTATCCTCCCGAATGGCTATGCATCATAACTGCGAGGTCTATGTTGTCAAAAATTCCCTGATCGGCCATTCCGACCTTTGCTCCGTTTTCTTCTTCAGCAGGTGTTCCGATGACATAAATTTTTCCCTTAAATTCATCTTTTAATGTCTTCATCGCAAGTCCGGCCAGTACAGAGAGAGAGCCGTGGAGGTTATGTCCGCAGCCGTGTCCGATTTCCGGCAATGCATCGTATTCCGCAAGAAATGCAACAGAAGGTCCGTCCCCATTATCGAACTCTGCACAATATGCGGTTTCATATCCGGCATAAGGATAGGTTACCTGAAAACCGGCGTCTCTAAGAATTTCGACCATTTTTCGACTCGATTCGAATTCTTCATAAGGTAGCTCGGGGTGTTCGGCGAGTTCCCGGCTGAGCTTAACTGCTTGTTCCAGATGGGATTCTACCGCAGTCTGGATTTTGTTTTTTAACTCTTCCATAATATTAAATTCCTTTCCCATAATATTTCCGTGAGTTCCTTAAAATGCTTTACTATGCTAAAAGAAAATTATTTAAAGCATACTTAAAGAACTTTTACTATGGCGTTATTATAGCATGTCATCAGACTAAAATCAAGCTGAATTTTTAAAGAAAACTTTAAAACTATCTGGAGCATTCATTGCTCTTTGTGCTATACTAAAACTTAATCAATATAAAATTTATGAGCAAAAGGAGTAAAAAATATTGATCAATCAAGCGGCAAAGAAAATTTTAAAAGCACTTTCTTTTGATGGTGTAGAAGTAGAAATGTTTCGTCATATGGCGGATTTAAAGCGATTGGATCCTATGAAAATTTTTTATAAAAAAGTAGATGAAAAAATATATAATGGAAGCCATGCAGTGCCGGTTCGCATTTTTTTCCCAAATGAAAAAAGCTTTCGGGAGAGTGAAGAAAAAAAAGCGGACAGCCAGGAACGAAAGCTGCTTTTGTTTATACATGGCGGTGGCTGGGTGACAGAGAGTATTGACAATTATGAAAGAATCTGTGCGCGACTTGCAGACGCAACCGGACAGTATGTCGTTTCGGTGGAATATAGACTGGCGCCGGAAGATAAGTTTCCGGCAGGGCTGGAGGATTGCTATGCAGTTGCAAAGGCGTTATATTCCGGTCAGTTTGTATTAAATGTAAAGCCGGAAAACATTACACTGATTGGAGACAGCGCAGGCGGAAACCTTTGCGCTGCATTATCTTTGATGGCAAGAGACCGAAAAGAGTTTATGCCGAGCAGACAAATTTTAATTTATCCTGCTACGTATAACGATTATACCGAAAAGTCGCCATTTGCCTCTGTAAAAGAAAATGGAACGGATTATCTTTTGACAGCAGGAAAAATGCAGGATTATATTGACCTCTATGCGAGAAATGAGGAAGATAAAAAGAACCCATATTTTGCACCATATCTGGCAAAAGATTTAAGTAATCAGCCGGATACCTTGATTCTTACCTCAGAATTTGACCCACTTCGGGATGAGGGAGAAGCGTATGGAAAACGCTTAAAAGAAGCGGGCAACCGGGTACAGATTCATCGGATTAAAGATGCCCTTCATGGCTACTTTGCATTGGGAATTAAGCAGCTGCATGTGCAGGAAAGTTTCACCTACATCAATGAATTTTTGAAAGGGGAAGCATCGTGAAGCAAAAAAAAGCCCATTGGAGAAAACTGGATAATGCAGCAAAATTATATTCTGCGGCCAGTAATAAAAAAGATACAAGAGTTTTTCGATTTTATTGTGAATTAAAAGAGCAAGTGCAGTCTGAGTTTTTGCAAGAAGCGCTGGATCAGACACTGGAAACTTTTCCGACTTTTCTTATGGTACTTCGAAAAGGTCTGTTTTGGCATTATCTTGAGCCTTGTAATTTACGTCCGGTTGTAAAAGAAGAGTATAAAGAGCCTTGCAGCAGGCTTTATATCAGAGACAAAAAGACCTTGCTGTTTGAAGTGACGTATTATCAAAAACGCATTAATTTTGAAGTGTTTCATGTACTGACCGATGGCACCGGAGCAACTGAATTTTTAAAAGAATTGGTGAAAAACTATCTGTATCTTGCGCATAAAGGAGAGGGACTGAAGCAGGTTTCCCTGCAGCCGGAAGATATGACAGTACAGGATCAGGAAGATGATAGTTTCCTGAAATATTATTCAAAAGACCAAAAACGACCGAAAAAAAGGAAGCTGCATGCATTTCAGATACGTAGAAAAAAGAAAGATGGAAACCGTCTGCATGTCCATGAATCTATTGTTTCGGTACAGGCAATCTTAAAAAGAAGCAGGGAGCTTGGTGTTTCTATGACTATCTTTTTGACGGCAATCTATATGATGGCTATTCACGAAGAAATGTCGAAGATGCAGAAAAAACGTTCTGTGATATTAATGGTACCGGTAAATTTAAGAAAATTTTTTCCATCGACGTCGATGTTAAATTTCTTTAACTGGATTGAACCGGGATATGATTTTGCAACGCAAGATGGAAGCTTTGAAGCAGTATTGAATCACACGAAAGCTTTTTTTGAAGCTGAGTTGACCAAAGAAAAAATGTCGGCACATATCAGTGAATTACTTGCATTAGAACTACACCCGATTTTGCGGCTCGCACCGCTGGAACTTAAGAATCTCTGTATTCAGGCAGGAGCAAAATTTTCAGAGAAAAATGTAACTGCAATTTTTTCAAATATGAGTGCAGTTAAAATGCCCGAAAGCTATGTGCCTTATATTGAGCGATTTGGTGTGTATACAAACACTCCGAAAATGGAATTGTGTCTGTGTTCATTTCAAGATAAATTGTCCTTTGCATTTACCTCCAGATATGATACCGAAAATATTGAACGCAATTTTTATCGCTTATTAAAAGAGCAGGGAATTTCAGCCCAAAAAGTAGAGCCGGTCTTTCCGATGCCAACGATGCCAAGTGAGCAGGAGATGAAAGTCTATAAAATTTATAGTTTTTTATGTATTGCACTAGTGGCATTGATGTTGGTGACCGACTTAAATTTCCATCCGAAGATTCGTTGGACACTGTTTACCGCCGGAGGCGTTGCAACAATGTGGGTTGCCTCGTCAATTGGCTTTTTTAAACGCTACAATTTATTAAAAAATTTGATGTGGCAGCTGTTAATCGGAACCATCATTAGTTTTATCTGGGATGCATTAACCGGATGGCATAGCTGGTCGGTCGATTTTGTGCTGCCGATGATGAGTGTAGGAATTTTATTTGCAATGTGTGTAATTGCAAAAGTGCAGAAAAGCCCGGTAAGAGAGTATCTGATCTATGAAATTATGGCTGCCGGATACGGGCTGATTCTTCCGGGCATCCTGCTTTTTTGCAAAGTGGTGAAGCGCCCAACCGTGAGTATGTTTGGTGCGTTGGCGTGCTTCTTGTTTTTGGTAGGCGTGCTGTTATTTAAAGGCAGAGAGTTTAAAGAAGAGATGCAGAAAAATTTGCATGTGTAAATAAGATTTGGAAAAAGGAGATATCTACAGGATGTCTTCTTTTTTTAAAAAAACTTATTAAGAATAATTCCTAATAAGGAGCGCAAATGATAACCAGAAGAAATACGATTCAAAAAAATCTTTTATGCAATGCAGTAGACGAAATGAAGAGACATGTGACAGCAAATGAAGTGTATGAATTTATAAAGCAATCACATCCTACAATCAGAAAGGGTATCGTATATCGGAATCTGGATATAAAGGTACCAACGCATATGTTTCTGTAAACGTGCATAAAACAGAAGACTTAGGCTCGCATACGATGTTCATTGGTGAAATCACAGATATGGAAGTATTGAGTGAGGCTCCTTCTACAACCTATGAGTATTACCAAAATAATATTAAGCCGAAACCACAGGCAGTTAAGGCAACAGAGGAAGGACAGACGGTATGGCGCTGCAGAATTTGTGGTTACGAATATGTAGGCGAAGATGTGCCGGAAGATTTTGAATGTCCGTTGTGTGGGGTAGGAAAAGAACAGTTTTCGGAAGCAGAGTAAAAAAATATTACTTCGTAAAATAAGTAACTGCAAAATAGAGGTGCTGTCGTACTAAGTGCGACAGCATCTTTTTTCATCCAAAAATCTAGACAAACCATATGAAACTGTCTAATTTTTGGATACAGCTCCCGTCTTTGTCCATTGTCGAAATCAACCAATTGGGATAGATTAAGAGTAACACAGAGGTGCTTAAACAGGGGGTGAAAAAGTTGAAACGGCAGAAAACGGCAAAAATTGGGTATATTTTAATCTCCATTGCCTTTTATATTAGTGGAATATGCTGTATCGTTTCTCCGGAAATTATGGAAACCAAAGGAAAAGGAATAGCAGGGATTCTCTTAATCGCATATGGAATCATAAAAATGATAGGATATTTCTCAAAGGATTTATATTGCCTTGCGTTTCAGTATGATTTGGCATGTGGGATTTTTCTAATTGTGTTAGGAATATTTATCTTTTGCATTAAAAATTACAAAGCAGGTTACCTATTGGCAGGATTAGGCATTTTAATTCTCTTGGATGGTCTTTTTGCAATTCAAATTTCTTTGGATGCGCGAAAATTTGGAATGGCAGAGTGGAAATGGATTTTATTCTTTGCTGTATTATCCGGAGTATTAGGAGTAGCAACGCTACTTTGTAGAACAATGCTACTTGCAGGAGGTGCATTGTTTATAGAGGGAGGCATGCGACATTATATCGTACATTGTACGGTTCGAACGGACTTGGAAACAGAGTAAAGAACAAAGAATAGCAAATAAAAAATGAGCAATATGGGAGGAGAGCAATATGAATGCAGCAAATACTTTAAAAAAATTGGGAATTGAAAAAACGTTTGATTATATTTACAAAGATCCGGATAAGCATATGCCAAAAATGATGGACTGGGCAGATAAATTTTCAGAGGGACAGTTTGTGACACAGAGACGAATGATTCGCGAAGCAATCACAAACCCGGAGCATCCGTATTATGAATATGTGCGTCGACTTTTTAAGGAAGTAGATCCAAAAGTAACGAAAACATTGGCAGTCAACTTTTTTATTAATGCGTCATTGGTAGGTTGGAAGAAGGAAGAAGAGTTAAGAGAAAAATATAATTGTAATATTCCGTGGGCAATCCTGTTAGATCCAACATCTGCTTGTAACTTGCACTGTACCGGATGCTGGGCTGCCGAGTATGGTCATAAATTGAATCTGACTTATGACGAAATCGATGATATTATTTGCCAGGGCAAAGAGCTCGGTGTGTACTTATATATTTATACCGGAGGAGAGCCACTTGTTCGCAAAAAAGATTTGATTCGGTTGTGTGAAAAACATTCAGATTGTGTTTTCCTTTGCTTTACGAATGCGACATTGATTGATGAAGCATTTGCCGATGAAATGCTTCGTGTCGGCAATTTTGTTCCGGCGATTTCATTGGAAGGCTTTGAGAAAGCGACGGATGGCCGACGAGGGGATGGCGTTTATAAAAAAGTGCGCACAGCGATGGAGCTGCTTAGACGTAAAAAACTGGTGTATGGAATCTCTTGTTGTTATACCAGTGCCAATTATGAGTCGATTACCTCAGAAGAATTTTATGATTCTTTGATTGAAATGGGAGCTTATTTTGTATGGTACTTCCATTATATGCCTGTTGGAAATGATGCAGCGCCTGAATTATTGCCAACACCGGAACAACGCGTAGGAGTATATGAAAAAATTCGTAAGTATCGTGCAACAAAACCACTCTTTGCAATGGATTTCCAGAATGATGCAGAATATGTAGGTGGCTGTATCGCAGGCGGTCATCGTTACTTGCATATCAATGCCAATGGAGATATTGATCCATGTGTATTTATTCATTATTCAGACTCCAATATTCGAGAAAAGTCCTTGCTTGAGACGCTTCGTTCTCCGATGATGATGGCATATCATGATAATCAGCCATTTAATGAGAATATGCTGCGTCCGTGTCCAATGCTGGAGAATCCGGAAAAACTGCGTGCGATGGTAGCAAATGCTGGAGCACATTCGACAGACCTACAGTCGCCGGAGAGTGCAGAGCATCTGTGCTCAAAATGTGATCAGTATGCGAAGAGCTGGCAACCGGTTGCCGATCAGCTCTGGAAAGAGAATCGAGCTAAAAAAGTGCAAAAATAAATAGAAAAATAGAAGTAAACAAATAGAAAAAACAGAAGGGAAGAGTAACCAGGGGGAAGGTTCTCTTCTCTTCTGTTTTTAAAAAATAATTTCAAAAATCGTGCCACCTGCCGGATTGTCTTTGACAGTAATACTGCCATTATGAACTCTTACGATTTCGTATACGAGTGCAAGACCAAGTCCGACACCGCCAAGTGCACGGCTGCGGGATTTATCGATGCGGAAAAATGGCTCAAAAATTCTTTGCTTGAATGTTTCGGGAATCCCATTTCCGGTATCGGCAACCGAGCAAATGATGTTTTGGTCTTTTTTTGCTACGGTTACGGTAACTTGACCATCCGAGCGATTGTATTTTATCGCATTTTCTACAAGATTATAAACGAGTCGGTAGATTAAGATGTCGCTTCCTGTCATAGTAAGGGCTTCACAATTTCCGGTAAGGGTGATGTCTTTTTTCTGGGCAAGCGGCTCTAAATCTGCGAGGACTTCTTCGACGAGTGCATCGAGTGCAATTTCTTCGTCGCGTGCCACGGTCTGCAGCTCACTCATATCCAGAAGGGTTTTTACCATTTTGCTGAGTCGTTCGTTTTGTTCGGTCACCATTTTGAGCGTTTTTTTGGAACACTCATCATTATCCGGATGTTCGGTAGCGTTATACAAATCAAGCTGTACCTGCATGACAGCCAGAGGCGTACGAAGCTCATGTGCGGCATTTGCGGTAAATTGGCGTTGGGTTTCAAAGGACTCGGAGAGTCGTTCAAGCATCTTATTATAGGAAATACTCAGTTGGTTGAGCTCTTTGACTTTGTTTTCCTCAATTCGTGAAGCTGCCAGGTTTTGTGCCTGTACTTTTTCGATTTTATCCGAAAATTCACTGATGGGCTTTAGCGCATGTCCGCTTATAAAAAAGGTAATAACACCGCCCAAAAGCGCCATCAGTGCGGAGAGAATCAGACTTGTTTTCCTATAATCTGCTTTGTTATTGTAAACTTGAATGGAAAAATCATTTGCAAAATCCTGCCATTTTTCATCCGGGATGCTGATATAGATTTCCTCCGAGCCGTCTTTGCTGCCGTCTTCATTTTGAGCATCTACCGTATCTTGCAGAGAATCAATGTAGTAAACTCCGCTTTTATAGATAAATAACGTAAGGCATCCGCAGATTAATGCAATGAATAATGTTGTAATGATTGTAAGTCGCCACTGGATTGATAATTTTTTCATGATTTCTATTTACTTACTTATTTGCACTGTCTGCATCAATCACGGATTGAATCTGGCTCATAAGCGTATCATAATTATCCGGATCATCGATTCCGCCAAGCATTGGATCGCCTACAATCTTTCCGTTTCGATCCACAAGAATCGTGGTAGGAAATGCCATAATCTCGGAAGCGTATTTTCCTGCATTGGAATCATATGCAATAGAAAGGTTACGATAAGTTGCGCCCTGGCTTTCCAGCACTTTTTTTGCGTCTTCAATTGCAGACTCATTGGAATCGAAAGTCTCCGTGTTGATACCTACGACTTCTCCGCCCATGGATTTGATTGCTTCGTTCATTTCATTAAGTTTGGATAATTCTGCAACGCAAGGTTTACAGCCTGTAAACCAGAAATTTAAAACGGTTACGGCATTATTGGAAAACAGAGTTCCATCCACTTTATTTCCGTCGAAGTCTGTTCCGGAAAGATCTTTAAATGGAGTATCCTCATCCGCAGCATCTTCTGTATCCGCAGATCCGGTTGTTGCCAGTTCCTCTTCCAGCTTGGAAATCTGTTCTTCAATTCCACGAATGGTTTCAATGTCGCTCTCTAATGTCTTGAGTTCATCCTCTGTAAAAGAAGATTTGTTTTCTTCAACGGTTGCGGTAAGGAAATCTGCATAGGCACTATCGGAATCTGCATTTGTCTTGCTCATCATGCCAAATACTTTATCCCATACTTCGCTATGATCCGCAAAAATCTGATTTTCCTGCTGATAGAGATCATCTAATTTTTTAGTGGAAGCATCCGTTGACTCTTTTGTATCGGAGGTAGTACTTTCGTTTTTCTTAGGATTCTTTTCAGTAGTGTCTTTTCCGCTGCATGCAGTCAGTGATAAGGCTGCGCAAAGTGTGAGAATGGTAATAATATTTTTTCTTGTTTTCATGATTAAAATCTCCTTTACAGATAGATAGTTTATTATTTTTGGGTTTTCATAAATTGAAAGCAAATGGCATCTTTGGGACATGCTTTCATGCAGGCGCCACATCTGATACACTCTGGATGATTTGGGCTTTTTAGCACATCCACATCCATTTTACATGCAGTAGTACATTTATGGCAACCAATACATTGATCCTCTTTTACTTTTATGCTAAGCAAGGATACTTTATTAAATAAAGAATAAATTGCACCCAGTGGGCAAATCCATTTACAAAATGGCCGGTAAAATAAAATGCTTAAGACAACCACCGTAATTAAGATAATACTCTTAAATTGAAACAAGCTGCCAAGTGCCGAGCGAATTGCTGTATTTCCGATTGCTAATGGAATGGCACCTTCCAACACGCCTTGAGGACAAAGATATTTACAAAAGAACGGATCGCCCATTCCTATGGAATTTGTCACAAGCATTGGAAGCAGGATGACAAACACGATTAAGATGAAATATTTCAGATATCTTAATGGCTTAAGCTTTGCGGTAGAAAACTTTTTGCACGGAATTTTATGAAGTAAATCCTGAAACCACCCAAACGGGCACAAGAATCCACAGATAAATCTTCCAAGCAGCACACCCAGCAAAATAAAAAATCCGGTGATGTAATAAGTAAATTTAAATTTTGAGGAACCAATCACTGCCTGCACGGCTCCGATTGGACAGGCTCCGGTAGCTGCCGGACATGAATAACAATTTAGTCCCGGTACACAGACATTTTTGGCAGCACCCTGATAAATTTTTCCCTTAAATAAATTAGGGACATGTATATTTGTAAGCAAGGTGGCGACCGCCTGAATCCAACCACGCAAGCCTGCGATTTTCTTTGATTTGAGTTTTGTTTTCTTATCCAATTCCTACACACTCCAGACATAATTTAATTGCTTTGCTAAGTACAACAGCCGCTTCTCCTCTGGCTACCCCATACGTCACCAGAATAATACCGGCAGCAAGTAAGACAAGTTGTAGTATTTGTTTGCTCTTCAAAAATTGATTGCTCCTTTCTTTTGACCAAATTTGTCTTTGTTGACCTGTCGACATAAGTATTATACAATAGAGGGTGTAAAATTTCTGTTAAGGAAATGGGGAAAATATCGTGAGATTATTAATTGTTGAAGATGAAATAGAATTATGTGATACGGTTGCCAAAACTTTGTATCGTGCCGGCTATGAAGTCGACACCTGCTATGACGGCAGCGAAGCACTGGATTATATATTGGCAGAAAACTATGATTTGATTGTGCTCGACCTGAATCTGCCGGGGATGGATGGAATGGAACTTTTAAAAGAATTACGCAAAAAAAATGAGGAAACAAAGGTTCTGATTTTATCGGCAAGAAGTCAGATCGCAGATAAAGTTGAAGGGCTGGATGCCGGTGCAAACGACTATATGGAAAAGCCATTTCATTTACAAGAATTAGAAGCTCGTATCCGAAGCCTGACTCGTCGTAAGTTTGTGCAAAAAGATGTATGCTTAACTTGCGGAGGCATAAAGTTTGATACAAAAAAGCGGGAAGCCTATGCCAAAGGCGAATTTGTGGCGCTGACTCGAAAAGAAAATGGAATCTTAGAATACTTGCTTCTGAATCAAGGCAGACCGGTTAGTCAGGAGGAATTAATTGAACATGTCTGGGATGCGTCTGCGGACAGTTTTAGTGGTTCAATCCGAGTTCATATGTCGTCACTTCGAAAGAAACTAAAAGCAGTGCTTGGATATGATCCGATTGTAAATAAAATCGGTGAAGGCTACAAAGTTGTGGAGGGTAAAAACAGTTAAATAAAACTTATAAAACAAAAGAATAAAACAGCGGCTCAGTATTAAGAGTCGCTGTTTTCAAAGATACGGACAAGCCTGGTGTGTTCATTTTTTTCTTTAAACTCGCGAAGGACTGCCCGAAGTGTTGTGTTTCGAAGTTTTCGATTATTTTTAAGAAAGCAGACAAAGGTCCAGAACCATAAAAATGGCCATAAAACAGGGAGATGGGAGGCGTTTGGAAAGCGTACTTTCATTTGCAGATGACCTTCTTTAAAATACGTCAACCAATTTATTTTTTGATAAGAGGTGGATCCGACAATCGCATGATTGGCATTCGTGCCCATATCCCCTCCTTCTAAAATCATTGAGAGAAAATGTTCGCAGGCATCCGCATCATAACTAACTTCCAGATCAATACTTTCTGCAAGTCCGAGATAATTCCGGCAACACGATAAAATGATTTCATAAAGATGAAAAATTTTGGATTCTCGGCACCAGGCATGCAGTTTCTCAAAATCAATTTCGTTATAAAGATGGTTTAAATAAACGGTAAAGTCACAGAGCAGCCGGATTCCGAAACCACTGTACAGATAGTGCTTTAACATGTGATGAATCAGATAAAATGCAGATTCAGTCGGGGCAAGTACCGTATAGGAATATCCATAGAGTGTCTGTGTCAGTTTAGGTGGATTGGAAAATACTTCCTCCACGATTTGATTGGCTTGTTCATATTGATATAACCCGACAATGCGATAATGCAGCTCCAGTTCAAATTGGCGCCCGGTCTTTGGAAACGTGTATAAAAAAAGCATATGGTGGTCACTGAGTTCAGCTTGTAAGACATATCCGTGAGAAATCAGTAGAGATTTCGCTTTCTCAAAGGCGGTTGCATCATTGATATATAAATCCACATCGCCTGATTTACGATACTCCGGAACCGGATAATAAGCGGCAAGGCTCATGCCTTTTAAAAGATAGCTGGAAATCTGATTTTGTGAAAGTAATGAAACCGTTTTTTGGGTAAAATGTTCCAGCTCATAATAGTTTAGTAGAATCTGTTTCGTCTGTTGTTTCAAGAACAGAAAATAAGGTGTATCACGAAAATCAGGCAAGAGAAACGGAAGCGTACACTGTTTCTTTGCCAATTCCATTAATTCAGAATATTCTTCTTTTGGAACTACAATCTTGCACTCGGAGTCGGTGCAATTTTTTTTTATGATGTTTAAATAGGTATGATATACTTGTTTCATAAAAATAAACTCCTGAAATAAAAATGTTATAGCATAAATCTAAGAAAAGGAAACCTAATATGAAAAAATCAAATGGATATCTGATGAAGCAACTGGAAGATGAATGGATTCTTCTGCCTGTCGGAGAAAAGACAGAAGCAGTGCATGAAGTTCTTTCGCTTAGTGAAACCGCTGGTTTTATCTATGAGCATGCCGAAGAAGCAGAGACCATAGAGCAACTGGCTCTGTTAGTGGCAAAAGAGTATAAAGTAACGCCGGATGAAGTCTACGAAGATGTAGAAGCAGTCGTGCAGCTGTTAAAAGTGAAAGAGGTGCTGCTTTAATTTTCGCAAAAAAGCGCTTAATTTGAAGCAAAACGGACGGATCGGAAGCAGCCAAAGCCATAAAAAAGAAAGAATTTGATAAAGGATATTGTCAACAGAGATTTCTTTTCCATTATGAATAAAAGCAATCAGCTTTCCCTTGATCTGTTCCGGCTGAATTGGACCTTCAAGCTCAGATTGATTGTCTCCAACCATAAAAAAACCGGCAGGAGTGACGGCATAAATTCGGTGCAGAACAAGAATACTATGTGCTCTACGATAGAGCACAACATCATTTCGCTGCAGGTATCCAATCGGGACTTGTTGAATCAGCGCTTCATCACGACCGGGAATAAATAAAGGATACATGCTATAGCCTTGAGGCTTGATGCGGATGATAGCACCGCCATTTAGTAATTTTTCGAGATCAATTTTAGATTCCATAATTTCTCCTGTCTAAATAAGGTACAATTATTTTTGTAATTATAGCATTGACAATCACAAAGTACAATAAATCTTATTAAAAAATTCTTGACTTTTGGATTATATATGAATATGATAATAAAAAAACAAATCTTAACGTAGTAAGTACAGTTTTAAGGGAGGAGACACAAATGAGAGCATATAAAAAGCCAGTAATTACAGTAGACAGTGGAATGGCAGAAGGAATTTATGCAGCAAGTGGAGCAACACAGGGCACATTGAATGTAACATACTATGGAGTATGGGATAGATGGGGCACAAACGGAGGAAAAGGTTTGGCTATGGCAGACTGGTCCGGAATTGATGGAACCATTACCTTAAATATTACATTTAATGATACCGTAGATCAGGTTGAGACAGACGATGCATCCGTACAGTGCGCATGGAATGGAAGTACCGCTACTTTAACTTTTGCAAGTACAGCATCAAATCCGCTTACAATTGGAATTCATATTGATCATGGAACCAGCATTGATAATCTTAAAATGGAAAGCTTTACTTATTCTGTAAACTAATAAATTAAATTAATAAGAAAACCTCTGCCGCTATGTGTGTTGTTCACAGTGGCAGAGGTTTTTTTAAAATTCGGCTATCAGTTTTTGAATTTCCGATTCCGTTAAGCATTCACATTTTTTCTTCCGAATCGCATAAACTCTGGTACAGATATTTAATACCGTTGGTCTATGTGTCGTGACAATACAGGTTCTGGGATAAGTATCCTGCATAATATTTTTTAATACATTTCGCTCGGTGGCAACGTCAAGTGCAGAAGTTGCCTCGTCTAAAAGCAGAATCGGGGACTTTCGAAGCAATGCGCGGGCAATTGAAAGTCGTTGCGCCTGGCCTTCTGAAAGTCCACCGCCTCGTTCTTTTATTTCACTTTGGATTCCATCCGGCAATTTTGCAATGAATTCCCAGGCACAGGCAAGCTTTAAAGCGTCAATGATTTCTTCATCCGTAGCCTCCGGTTTTACGATGCGCATATTTTCGGCAATGGTACCGGAGAACATGGTATTTCCTTGTGGAACATAGGAAAACAATTTTCGGGTGGACGGAGATAATGGGATTTTTTTAGTAAAATTCGTTCCGGAACACACGGAAAGGTCTCCACTTTGTGGCTTAAGCAGAGAGAGCAGCAATCGGAGCATGGTCGTCTTTCCCTCTCCGGAAGGACCGACTAACGCTATGATTTCATGTGGGTAAGCGTTTAAATCGGCATTCCAAAAAACTTCTGTACCGGTATGATAAGCGTAGTTTAATTCTTTTAGTTCAAGTCCGATGCCTTCCGATTTGTGCTGCGCTTCAAACTCGGTTACCAAAGTGTCCTGACTATGGTCTTCTTGTGGCATCTCTACGATATCCATAAGACGACCGGCAGAGATAGTTAAAGAGATTGCAGAGGGAATTAAGCCAACCAATGAATTTACAGAAGTCGTTAGGGTACTGGAGAGCGATAAAAACATAGTCATCGTTCCATAGCTGATTGCCTGACTCCACACACGATAAATTCCCCAGCCATAGCAGCTATAAGACACAATGAATCCAATGACAGACATCAAGATGGAAGTCAGCATGGACATTTTTTGAAAATCCAAGCGCATGGAAATATAATCCTGTTGCAGTGTTTTTAATTTATTGGTATAAAAATGAATTAAGTCAAAGGCTTTAATTGTCTGAATGTTTGAAAAACTTTCCTGATTAAAGCCGTAGAGTTTGGCATTCATTGCGGCACTGCGCTGGTTGTTTTGTTTCATTCGTTTTAATAACGGTCGCGAAAGCAGGGCACTAAATGGAATTCCAATCAAAGCAAACAGTGCAAAAGTTGGGTCATAGTAAAGCACAATAGCCAGTGCACTGAGAAAACGGAAAATGTAGATGATTAAATTTGGAATCCAATTTAAAATTCCACTTGAAATATTCGAAGCGTCGGCACTCCAACGGGTTACCAAATCTCCGGTATGATATTTGGTCAAAGCTTCCCAGTCTGTAACGAGCATTTTGGAGAAAATGTCATTCTTAATTTCAGTATCTACCTTTAGATTAATGAAGGTAGAAGCGTAGCTGGAAGCCTGAGAAATCAGAATGCTGATGATAGAAAAGCTAATCATTGCAATAAAGGTGCTCACTAATTTTCCGGTTTGATGACCGGTAATAATATCTACCAAATCCTTGGAGATCAGGCTGGAGATGAGGGAAACCACGGTTCCGGTAAGCCCAAGTAAAGTATAGATAAGCATAGATTTCCAATAATGTTTTCCGTATTGGTAAATCCATAATGTCTGAAGCCACATTTTTTGTAAAGAACCCTGCCTGAAGTGTTTCCATATAAGAGAAATTTTTTCTTTCATGTCAAATGGTTGTCCTCCCAAAAGTTAATTCTCGCTTTTAAGCTTTGTGCAGAAGAAGGATTTGGCATACATAGAAAAGAAAATACAGGCACACGGGAAACAATTTCTTCAGCAAACATCAAATTCAAAGAAAGCTGTTGTTCTTTCCAGATGGGAGAAATCATTCTCTGCATCACCCGAAGAATCTGTTCTGATTCATTTAAATCTTCAAAATGATTTTTAGATGGGTGCTGCCCGAGAAGGACAATCCCACCAAGTTCATAATTTTGTGCAGTGAAAATTCCGGAAGTTCCACACCAGGGAATCCCATAGACCATCATCTGATTTCTTTTGATATCAAAACCTAAAAGATTTAAATCACCGTTTAAATATGGAGTTTGAAAAAGTGTGTTCCAAAAAGCAGTATGTGTAGATTTTCCAACTCCGGAATGACCAGAGAACAGCCATGCTTTTTGATGATACAAAAGAGAGGCAGAATGAACCGCAAATAATCCGTTTTTTTGAGCAATAAAAAGAAAAAATAAACGGATAGCATGAAATAAATTTTCAGCGGCAGTATCGGAATGTTCCGGTTTGCAATAAATCCGGACATAACTTCCGTCCTTGGTCATATGCGCTTCATATAAATTTTTCATAGGATGAAAGACGATGATGTAATGATTGGGGTGTTCAAATACGCTCAGTTCCGAGTTTTGAAGCAGTACTTCTCCATAAGCGTGGCTTGCCGGAGGAATTGTAAGCAGTTCAAAACGCTGGTCAGCTTTGGCATTTGGGGAAGAATCCGGTTCAAAACTAAAAGAGTCAAAATGCGTGAGTGCCGATTGCTCTAAGAGAAGCTGCTTTGGGTCATAAATCTGCAGTTTGAGTCCGGCAATTTCTAAATAAATTGTAGTGGAATTGGAAACTGGCTGGAGATCTTCTACAAGGATTCCGTTTGCCTGAAGTTGCGTAAGAAAATCACGCACATCGTCACAAAGCATTGGAATCGAATCAGAGTCTAAATGATAAATTCTGGCAATTGCACTTACAAGGTCGTCGAATTCCATGCCTTCATTGTGTTGCAAAAGGTTCCAGAGTAAGGTTCCGGTTTCATTCAAAACCATGCCTTTTCGCTGATCTGCGATTTGCTGTCCATAAGGAAGTAAATAGCAGGTGTCTTTTATTTTGCGAAGGGTGTATCCGGATTGGCATTGAAACATAAATAAAAGGTGTCCTTTCGTTAAAGTTGGATTAAAAAAATCTACAGATATTATAATCTCAGATGAGAATTGTGTCAAAAAGAAAAAGTTAATAATAAAAGTAAATAAAAAAGTAAATAAAAATAGCTCCTATCGTGAAATTCAATTCATTTCATGATAAGAGCTGTTTTTTATTTCCACTCAATAAAATGATAACTGTCCAGTATTTGAAAATACTTGGCAAGGCGTTCATATAAGGGATTTACTTTTTCTCCGAATTCCGCCTCTACGTCTTTCCCGAGCTCAATGATTGTTTTTTCTCCATCTAATAAAGGCCATACAAAACTTCCAGTCTCATCCAGATGAATGTGTGTGACTTTTGGTTTTTTTAGGATTTTTTGAGCAATTCGATTAAAGACGCCAGTGTTTTCAATATCGAGTGTGACAATTCCTTTTTCATCGACCGACCAGGAGATTCCCTCCGGTCGGCTTGGTTTTCGTTCCAGGTAATTTTCTGAAACACCGGTTTTATTTTTTTTCATCATTTACTTTCTTTTTTTCCAGATGGAAAATTTCAATAAACTTAATATAATCAGTGCAAATACAACTAAACTTCCGATAGTTGCAACCGGTGTAGAAAGATTTAATTTAGAAGATAAATTGATAGCACTGTCTAATCCGAATACGGCAAAGACAGCAAGAAGAATACCGACTAAACCTTCTCCGGCAATCATACCGGAACAGTATAAGAGACCGTCGCTGATGATGGCATCTTTTTCTTTCGGCTCTTTGTTCATTTTATCAAATGCAAGACGAACAAGTCCACCTACCATGATGCAGGCGTTGAGCTGAACCGGAAGATACACACCGATTGCGAACGGAAGTACCGGAATTCCTACGATTTCTACTGCAACCGCGAGGAATACACCGATAAATACAAGAGTCCACGGAAGATTTCCATCCATAACACCCTCGATAATCATTTTCATTAGCATTGCCTGAGGAGCACCGAGCTGTTCTGTACCAAATCCCCATGCAGAATCTAACAGATATAAAACTCCGCCGATTGCAAAGGCGGCAGCGATAACACCAACCATTTCACCAATCTGCTGTTTCTTAGGAGTTGCGCCAAGCAGGTATCCTGTCTTTAAGTCCTGGGAAGCGTCTCCGGCGATAGCTGCCACGATACAGATAATAGAACCGATAGCGATAGCACCCTGCATACCATGAGCACCCTGGTCACCTGTTATTTTTAAGATGATAGTAGCAATCAGAAGAGTTGCGATTGCCATACCGGAAACAGGGTTATTTGAGCTTCCTACAAGACCAACCATTCTTGAAGAAACAGTTGCAAAGAAGAAACCAAAGATAACAACGATAATCGCACCAACGAGTGTTACCGGAATTGCAGGTACTAACCATACAAGCAGAGTCAGAACAAGGATTGCAAGCAATAAGAATTTCATGCTTAAATCCTGTTCGGTACGTTTGTTACTTGTACCTTTTGCCCCAGACATGCTCTTAATTGCATCACGGAATGTGCGGATAATCAGTGGAAGAGATTTTACTAAACTGATGATACCGCCTGCTGCCAGTGCACCGGCACCGATATAGCGGATGTAGCTTCCCCAGATTGCACTTGCACCACCGGCTGCAAACATTTCTCCGATAGGAGCAGTTCCCGGATATAAAGTTAAATCACTGCCAAACAATACAATTGCCGGAATAAGCACCAGCCAGCTCACAATACCACCGGCAAACATGTAAGAAGAAATTCTTGGTCCACAAATGTAACCAACACTCATAACAGCCGGGTAAATCTGTGTTCCGATCTCTCCGGCATATCCTTTGACGCGGAAAGATACTTCACTCGGAACTAATTTCAATCCATCAATGATGAATTTGAAACCAGCGGCAATACCAAGACCTGCGAATACAGTGGAAGCATTCGCTCCGCCTTCTTCACCGGCTAAAAGAACCTCTGCACAAGCAGTACCTTCCGGATAAGGAAGAACACCATGTTCTTTTACAATTAATGCGTTTCTAAGCGGAACCATGAACAGAACACCAAGCAGACCACCGATTAAGGCGATAATTGTGATTTCAATAATACTTGGTTTGTTCATTTTTCCTTCTGCTGCCCATAAGAATAAAGCAGGCAGGGTAAAAATAGCACCAGCGGCTAAGGACTCTCCCGCAGAACCAATGGTCTGTACGAGATTACTTTCCAAGATGGAATTTTTGCGCATGATAACGCGGATGACGCCCATGGAAATTACGGCGGCTGGAATGGATGCAGATACTGTCATACCAACACGTAATCCAAGATAGGCATTTGCTGCACCGAATACGACTGCCAGAAGAATACCCATGACAATTGAAGTAATTGTAAATTCAGGTGTTACTTTGTCAGCCGGAATATACGGTTTGAACTCGTTTTTTTCGTTCATTTTTTTCTCCTTTGAAAATTTAAAGTCACAACAGACATCATTATATAGAAAATAGGATGGACTTGCAAGAAGAGAAATGAATTTTCAAAGATTTTCCTGAAATCAATAGTTATAATATTAACATATTTATCTTGGTAACGGAAAGGAACTAAACTTATGTCATTAAGATATTGTCCCGAATGTGGTCATCAAATTAGTACTCACGCAAAACAGTGTCCAAAATGTGGATTCCCGTATAAAAAATACGAAGACCTAGCATTAAAATGTGACATTAATACAAGA